>Ga0222712_10001900_pt1 | contig 24900 bp, 3 predicted proteins | sample C33_657DmetaG_FD_165043 | JGI IMG/M metagenome (GOLD analysis project Ga0222712, IMG submission 165043) | Estuarine water microbial communities from San Francisco Bay, California, United States - C33_657D | ecosystem: Environmental > Aquatic > Marine > Unclassified | place: USA: California... | reverse complement strand
CGCGGTAATCTTCCCGCAATGGACGGACTTCATGCCGGCCATCGCTTATCTCGCCTCACGCGGCCTGGAGTTTCCGCGCGACCTCTCAGTCGTGGCACTCATCGGCAACGCGACCACCAGGGTCTATGTCCCCCCCGTCGCCTGCTGCTTGAGCTCGCCGGATAGCATCGCGCGGCAGACCGAAGTCTGGATCCGCTCGGAAAAGGTGGAGGATGAAGCCTACGTCTCGGTGTATCAGCGTGCCTGGCAGTCGGGCGGATCCATCGGCCCGGCGCCGAAGCGGTAGGGAATGTCGGTTGGGAGAGACAACGCTCAAAGGGAAACCAGCAAGCGGATAGGATGCAGCGGTTGTGGCTTGGTAGGGCGGGCTCTCAGAGCCCGCCGTTGGGCCGATTGAGCTGCGAAACTCTTGCGACGAGCGGACGGCTCGGAGAGCCGTCCCTACCATCGAGGTTCCCGATGGCTGAGACCTGAAAGTTTTTCATGTTCCCCAGCCAATCATCCGGTCTCCGGTTTCCCTTTGAGGGGTGTGTTTGTTTCCCCCTCATATCTGACCAATATTCCGAGCCACAAGGCTCCTTCTGTTTTATGCTTAATCAAAGAGGATTGTCGGCGCTATGTCGCGCCCGGTTTTCTCCACGGTCCGTCGGCCTTTCCTGGTCGCGGCCTCCACCTTCGTTTTCGTCACCGGTCTGTCGCTTTCCGCGCAGGTCGCCCCGACGCTCGATCCGGCGCGTATCGACCAGAACCTGAAGGCCGCCCCGCAGCCGAAGTCGGTGCCGCGCAAGGAGCTCTCGTTGAACAACAAGCAGCTGCCGCCGAAGGACGCCGCCACGCTCGCGTTCACGTTCAAGGAACTGGTCTTCGAAGGCAACGCCGCGCTGACGTCCGAGCAGCTCGCCGCGCTCTGGGCTCATCAGGCCGGCGACACGGTGACGATCGAGGAGGTCTTCGCCTTGGCGAACGCGATCACGAAGCTCTACGCCGACGCGGGCTATGCGCTCTGCTTCGGCGTCGTGCCTGAGCAGGATATCAAGGACGGCAAGGTGAAGGTCGTCGTGGTCGAAGGTTTCGTCAGCGACCACGCGTTCGGCGTGGCCCAGCCGCACGGCCGCGCGCTCCATGCCGTTGACGCCCAGCTCCGTCGCATCAAGCTTTCCTTGCCGCTGCGCGCCGAAGCGCTGGAGCGCAACATCCTGCTCATGGATGATCTGCCGGGCTGGTCCGTCGGCTCCGTCCTTTCCGCGTCCGCGAACGTCGTCGGCGGCTCCGACCTTTCGCTGGAGTTCACCCGTGATCCGGATACCTTCGACCTGAGCTGGAACAACTTCCTCCCGAAGGGACTCGATCGTCAGGTCGTCGGCGCCGCCTGGTCCGGCTTCGGTCATGTCGACGGAGCGGACGAAATCTCGCTGGGCTATTACCATAGCCCGAACGGCAACGCCTACCAAAGTTTCAACGCCGCCGCGTCCACCCTCGTCGGCACCGACGGCGAGCGCCTCGGAGTCACGTTCTCGCAGTCGGACAGCCGCCCGACCGACCCCCTGCTCGTGCCTCTCGAATACAAAGGCCTCTCCCGTAGCGCCCGCCTGACCTTCTCGAAGCCGCTGATCCGCTCGCGCTCGTCCACGCTCCTGGCCGAGGCGTACCTCGGTGCCCAGGATTCCAACAGCTCGATGACGGTGGGCACGCCCACCCGTGACGCGATCCGTACCGTCGGCGCTTCGCTCACCTGCGATTTCGCCCGTCCCGACCAGTCCTCGAACCTCGTGCGCCTGAACCTCGAGCAGGGCCTCGATTGGCTCGGCGCCCAAGGCAACTCGCGCGCCAACGGTTCGCCCACCTTCACCGTCGCCTCGCTCGACTTCACGCGTACCGCGCCGATCGCCACGCTTGGCTCGGGCGCCCTCTCTTATTCTTTCGCGGCCCAAGGCCAGTATTCTCTCGGAGATCCGCTGCTCAGCGCCGTCGAGTCCTCTTTCGGTGGCCGACAGTTCGGCCGCTTCTTCGACTCCGGCTCCATGAGCGGCGAGCAGGCGTTGTTCGGTTCGTTCGAACTTCGCTACGCGCTGCCGCTGTCGCTCGGTTTCGCCGAACCCGTGCGCGCCCAGTTCTACGTCTTCACCGACGCCGGTCTTACCCGCCAGCAGGGCGTCCTGCAGCCGCAGGAAGCCCGCGCGCGTCACGCCGCTTCTGCCGGCGTCGGCGTCCGCCTCGGACTGCAGCACGGCATGAACGCCCTCGTCGAGGTCGCCCGCCCCGTCTCCCTTCCCACCGGTTCCACCGCCGACACCTCCAACCGCATCAACGCCTCCTTCGGCGTCCGCTTCTAAACTTTAAAATAAAAAAGCCATGGCTCCCGCCTCATCAGTCAAACGCCGCCTCCTCCCGCTCGCCACGCTCCTCGTGGCCGCGGTGCTGAATCCCGTCGGCTCCTTCGCTAACCCCACCGGCGCAAATGTCACCGGCGGCGCCGCCACGGTGTCCGGCCAGGGCACGTCCCGCGTCACGGTCGACCAGTCTTCGGACCGGGCGTTCATCGAGTGGCACAGCTTCTCCGTCGCGAAGGGCGAAAGCGTCCGCTTCAATCAGCCGTCCGCGTCGTCCGTCACCGCGAACAAAGTCGTCGGCGTCGCGCCGTCGGAAATATTGGGCGCGGTCTCGGCCAACGGTCGGATCATCCTGATCAACCCCAACGGCATCTTCTTCGGCAAGGGTTCGACCGTCGACGCCGCCGGCCTGATCGCCACCACGCTCGACCTCGACAAGGATTCCTTCCTCACCGGCGGTAAGCTCAAGTTCTCGTCCGCCTCGGATCGCACCGCCTCCGTCGTCAACGAAGGCACCCTCACGATCGCCGACGCCGGCTTGGGCGCCCTCGTGGCCCCGCATGTCCGTAACTCCGGCGCCCTCGTGGCTGATCTCGGTACCGCCGTGCTCGCTTCGGGCAAGGCGTTCACCGTGGACTTCGCCGGCGACGGCCTGATTACGTTCGCGCTCGGCGAAGGCATCGCCTCGACGCTCGTCGGCGCCGACGGTCAGCCGCTCAAGGCCCAGGTCGAACAGGCCGGTGAGGTCATCGCCGGGCGGATCGTCCTTTCCGCCGCCGCCGCCCGCGAAGTCGTTAACCAGTCCGTGAACGTCTCCGGCCTTGTGCGCGCCGGTTCCGCCGGTCGTAACGCCGATGGGTCCATTTCCCTCCGCGGCTCGAACTCCGTCGCCGTGGAAAGCACCGCCGTGCTCGCGGCCCCCGCTGGTTCGATCGTACTCGATGCCGACAGCGTGAAGGTCGCCGGAAATCTTTTCGCCCGCTCCCTCCAGCTGACCGGTGACCATGTCTCCGTGCTCACCGGCGCATCCCTTTCGTCGGACGGCGGTTCCGTCCTCGTCGGTGGCGATTGGCAGGGCTCCAACGGCGTTCGCCAGGCGCTGACCACCACGCTCGAAGCCGGTGCGACGATCGACGCAGGGCAGGGCGGCAAGGTCGTGCTCTGGTCCGACATCACGAACGCGGACAGCGTCACCACCGTCGCCGGCACCGTCCGCGCGCTCGGCGGTCAGATCGAGACCTCTGGTCATCTCTTGGAACTCCCCGGCGTCATCCAGGCCGGTATCGGCGGCACGTGGCTGATCGACCCCACGAACGTCACCATCACCACGACGAGCACGACCGGGACGCTCGCGGGCGACCTCGCGAGTCTCGCTGTCACCAACATCAAGGCGACGGATATCCAGGCGGCGCTCAATGCCGGCACGAGCGTCACGGTCTACGCCAGCGGCACCATCACCGTCAGCACCGCGCTGACTATTGCCAATAACACCAGTACCGCCGCAATCCTGACGCTAGACAGCACCGCTTCGGCGCCGACCGGCGGCACCGCCGGCACCAACACGTCGGCCGTCTCCGTCAACGCGGCGATCACCGCGACCGGCACCGGCCTGACCGGCTTGCGCATCCGCACCAAGGGCGCGCCCATCAGCACCACTGCGGGAATCTCGCTCACGGGCCTGATTGATTTCAACAACACCGTCGGCCTCGGCGTGGGCGTGGCGAATGCCGCCGATGGCATCTCGCTCGCCGGCGTGCTGACCAGCACCTCGGGCGACATCACCCTCGTCGGCAAATCCTCCGGCGCGCAAGGCATCTTGACCACGGGCGCCAGCCTCATCACCGCGACGACGGGTAACATCTCGCTCACCGGCAGCGGCACGACCGGCGGTATCAATCTCTATGCGGCCTTGTCGGCCGGTTCCGGCACGAAGCTGCGAGCCATCACCCTGGCGGGTAATGGCACGTCGGGCATCGGCATCACGGCCGCCGCCGCCGCCGGCCTCGCCGCGACAGGTTCGCTCTCCGTCACGGGATATTCCACGGGCTCCCGCGGCGTCGACCTTTCCGGCGGAGTGAGGTCCACCGTGACCGGTGACGTCGTGCTTTCCGGCCAAGGCGGTGCGGGTCTGGCGGGGGTTTATCTGCGTTCCAATCCTCTCACGGTAAGCGGCGGCAACTTCACCGTCCAAGGCGCCGCCTTGGTCGGCGGCATCGCGACCGGTATGCCCGGCACGGCGGCGACCGGCGGCAGTTATGGTTTCCAGGTGAACACCGCGCCGATCAGCGTCTCCGGCGAGATCGACATCCGCGGCCAAGGCACCTCGGCCACCTATTACGGCATCCTCTCGGACAGCACGATCACTTCCACCGCGGGCAATATCAGCCTGATCGGCAAGGGGGACGGCGGCGTCTCATTGACGGCTGCGGTCACGGCCGGCAGCGGCGTGCTGGTGCGCAACCTCAGCATCGTCGGCACCGGCACGGCGGGCAATGGTATCGATGCTTCTGCGGCCGCCCCCTTGGGCGCGACCGGCGGCGTCTCGCTCACGGGCTATGGCATGACCGTTGGCTCCGGCCTCAATCTGTATGGAACGGTCTCTTCGACCGTCGCCGGCGACATCGTCCTCTCTGGCCGTACGACCGCCACCACGGCGATTGGCTTGAGTAAGCCCGTGACCGCTACGTCCGGCGGCATCGTCGTGCAGGGTGCAACTTTGGTGGGCGGCGTCGCCACGGCCGCGCCGGGCACCGCGGCTTTCAGTTCCGGGGGAGGCCATGGCCTCAACCTCGCCTCGACCGGTTCGTTCAACGCTTCGGGCGATATCACACTGTCGGGTGAATCCACTTCCTACAAGGGCCTCTCTCTCTACGGCACGACCACCTCCACCGCCGGCAACGTCGTCCTGCTCGGCAAGGGTGTCGATGGCCTCCTGGTGGTCGGCGCGGTCACCGTCGGCAGCGTCGGCAAGGTGCGTTCATTGACGATCACCGGCACGGCGACTTCCGGCGACGGCATCACGACCACCGGCGCCCTGCGGGCGACGGGTGCGTTGACCCTCACAGGTTATACCGCCACGGGTACGAACGGAATCGATGTCGGCTCGACGTTGGCCTCCACCGTGGCGGGTGACGTCATCCTGTCCGGTAAGTCGGGCGGCATCAATGCCGCCGTCTACACCACCGGCGTGAACCTCGCCAATGCGCTCACCGTCGCCGCAGGTAATCTGACGATCCAGGGCTCTTCCTTGGTCGGTGGCATCGCCACGCCGCTCGCGGGCAGCTCTGCGACCGGTTCTCGTTATGGTTTCTCCAGCACCGCCGCCGGCGATATCACCGTCTCGGGTAATATCTCCCTCGCCGGTACCAGCGTGACCTTCATAGGGGGTTACTTCCTAGGCGATGTCCTCAGCACCGATGGTAACGTCGCCCTCACGGGATCGGGGCTCTATGCGATGAGCCTATCGGCACCGGTCACGGCCGGCACGGGCGCCAATCCGCGTACCCTGACGATCACCACGACGGGTTCGAACGGTTACGGCCTGAACACCGCCGCGGCCGCCGCGCTCAGCGCGACGGGCTCCATCGCGCTCACTTCCTATTCCACCCTCGGCGCGAGCGGTATTTCGATTGCTGCTCCGATCCGCTCGACGCTCCGCGGCGACGTGGTCATCTCCTCCTACGCCGGCGGTGTCGCCGGCGAAAACGCCTTCACTCTGGGCGCCGCCCTTTCGGCCGCGAACGGCGGCATCACGCTGCAAGGCTCCGCGCTCATCGGTGGCGTCGCGACGGCGGCTCCGGGCACCGCCATGACCAGTCGCCAAGGGGCTGGCTTCAACAGCACTACCGTGACCTCCACGCTGACCGCGACGGGCGACATCCTGATCCGCGCCGCGAGCCTGGAGCGCGTGGTCGGCTCGGTCGGTGTGTACACCAATGGCGCGATTGTTTCCACCTTGGGCAACGTCGTCATCGATGGTCGCGGCATCACCGGCGTCGACCTCAACGCGCCGGTCACGGTGGGCAGCGGCTCGACGATCCGTAGCCTAACGATTTCCGGGTACAGCGACCGCGCGGCTGCGGTCTCCGGCGGGGGTTACGGCCTCCACGCTCGTGCTCTGGGCACGCTGACGGCGACCGGCGAGGTCCAGCTCAACGCCTATAGCGACGCCTCGAGCCTAGCCATGCAAGTCATGGGCGCGACCCGCTCCACCGTGCTGGGTAACATCGTCTTCTCGGCCTCGGATAGTGCCAGTAACTCGGTCAACTACGCGGGCATGCGGGTGAATGGCTCGATGACCGCGACGAACGGTAGCATCACCTTGCAGGGCTCCACCTTCGCGAACGGCATCGTCTCGCCGGCGCCCGGCACGCCGGCCAAGGGCGGAACCTTTGGGGTCAGTCTCAATGGCACCGGCCAGACCTTATCCGCCACCGGCGACATCACGATCCTCGGTCTCTCCGGTACCGGTGACGGTTCGGGCGTCTCGGCGGTCGGCGATTACACTATCGCGATCAACAGCTCGCTCGGGGACATCACCATCATCGGCACCAGCGGACCGGTCCCCGGCTCCGGGGCGCTCAACGGTAACCGCGGCGTGCGCCTCGACGGCGCCTCCGTGACCACGCTCGTCGGAGACATCGTCATCACCGGCTCCAACGTCGGCGGCGGCCACGGCCTCTACCTCGGTCGGCCGATCACCGCGTTGAACTCCCTTGTTACGCCGACCAGCGGCGGCTCGATCACCCTCAACGGCAACACCGCTGAGGGCAGCTTCGCCTACGAAGGCCTCCAGCAGCTATCCACCGCGCCGATCCGCGCCTGGGGCCCAATCGTGCTCTACGGACAGAGCGCGCCGATCTCCTTTGCCAATTGGTGGACCCGTCCGCAGACGGCAGGCGGCTACGGCCTGCAGCTCCGCGGCATCGTGCGTAGTTATGCGGATAGCGTGACCATGACGGGTTATGCGCTCGGCAATGCTGGCTGGGGTATCCATCAGGTCGCCGGCGCGCCGATCGAGGCCGCTAAGCAGGTCACCATGACCGGCATCGGCACCCTCGGGGCCGTCTTTCTCAACGACGATGTCACGGCGAACGGCGACGTCATCGTCGACGGCCTGACGACCAGCGCCGCCAGCAACTGGTCGGTCCGTCTGGGCGCCCCGACGAAGACCATCTGGTCCAAGACCGGCAACGTCGGCATCACCGGGCAGTCCGGAGCTTCCGGACTCTATATCAACACGAACATCCTTGCCGGGAACGCTGCTACGCCCACGTCTGGCGGAAGCATCAGCCTCAGCGGTAAGACCGAATCCGCGGCCGCCACCGACGCCGGCCTTTACCTTGAATCCTCGCTGAGCGTCTCCGCCTGGGGGCCGGTCATCCTCTACGGACAGGTCGCCCCGGTGAACACCGCCAACTGGTGGACGCTCGCCGATACCTTGGTGGGCAACGGGACCAACTTGTTCAGTCCGGTCCGCAGCTTCAACAGCAGTGTGACGGTCACCGGTTACTCTTCGGGTAATCGTGGTATCCAGGTCAATGGCGCCGCCAACCTCACGGCCGCGACGACGCTCACGCTGACCTCGATCGGCGGCCAAGATTATGCGACCTTGCTGTACGCCGATCTTATCGCCGGCGGAGACCTCACGATTTCCTCGGTCAGCGCCCAGGCCGACGTCATGGGGCTCTACATGGCGGTCGCGAACAAGACCATCTGGTCGAAGGCGGGCGATATCCGGATCACCGTAGATTCCAAGGGGCCCGGCGCGGATTTCCGTTCGCCGATCTTGGCTGGCGTCACGGCCACGCCGACTTCGGGTGGCACCATCAGTATCGCGGTCAGTGGCGGGGGCAACTATCGTGGCCTCTACACGACCTCGACGGCCACCATCACCGCCTTCGGTGACGTCTCCCTTTATGGCTCCAACGCGGCGACGAGCGTCCCGAACTGGTGGACCGTCGCCGGCCTCACCGGCAGTCAGGGTATGTACCTTTCGGCTCCCGTGCGGAGCTATGCCGGTAATCTGGCGCTCACGGGCAATGCGGGCGGCGCCTCTGCGGGTATTTACGTCGAACCGGGTGCGCCGTTGACGGCGGCGGGCACCGTCACGTTGGAAGGCCGCGGCAAGGTCGCTGGTATCTATCTCGCCGACAGCATCGCCGCGGGCGGGGATATCACCGCGACCGGTTACGGCTTCTTCATCAATGGCCCGGCATACGTGGACGATTGCGGCATCTATTCGAGCGGCACCGGTAAATCCATCGTCACCACCGGAGGCAACATCACCCTCATCGGCGAAGCGCCCGAAGGCGGCGTGCGCCTGTCGCACGCCCTGCGCGCCATCAATCCCGGCCTGACCGCCGGCGGTTCGATCGGCGTCAGCGGTAAGACGGCGACCAACGGGACCCATTACGGCGTCTTCGTCGCCGCGGGCGGTTCGATGGACGCCTGGGGCTCCGTCGACGTCTACGGCCAGTCGGCGCCGGTCGCCACGGCCAACTGGTGGACCTTGGCGGCCACTTCGGCTTACGACGGCGTCTATCTCGCCGCCCCGGTCCGCAGCTATAACGCGGCGGTCACGCTCACCGGCTATTCCGGAGGCAATCGTGGCGTGAACGCCATCGCTGGTGCTTCGCTGCAAGCGGCCACGACGCTTTCCGTCACGGGCGTGGGTAAGACCGAGGGCATGCGCCTGACGGACAGCCTGCTCGCTGGGGGTGACATCAGCCTCAGCGGCCAGGTCGCGCTCGCGGCGGGCTCGTGGGGCATCTATCTCGGCGACGCGACCAAGTCGACCCGCAGCACGGGAGGCAGCCTGAAGATCGTCGGCTCCGGCAGTGCTGGTGGTATCACCATCTTACACTCACTGACCGCCGGTTCGAGCTCCACGCTCATCTCGGGGGCACCGACCAATACGTTCTCCAAGGTCGGGGTGCTGCTGACCGGTACCTCGCTCGACGCGATCACCTCCGCCGTCAATCTGCAGGGTAACCTCACCAACAACACCGTCGGCGGTGATACCACGATCCTCGCCACCGGTGGCATCGGCTACGACGACCTGGCGGCTTCATTCATCACCAACGGGCCGAACGCGGGCCGGATCACCCTTTCGGCGGTCGGCGCGAACGCGCGTATCTTCGCCGGTCTCGGCGCGACCACCACGCAGAACTCGGGCGGCGGCGTCTTCCTCGCCACCAACGACGGCGGTGACCTCACTCCCCAAAAGATCTTCAATAACGGCGCCGGCTGGGTCGTCATTGCGGCTGGCACCTCGCGCTCGGTCGGCGACGGTCTCGGCGGTCAGATCACGGGTCGCTCCGCGACGAACTCGATCACTTCGCCGAATGGCAACGTCTACCTCTACTCGGGTCTGCCGAGCACGACGACCTACCTGAACATCCTGAGCGCGAAGATGACGACGCTCACCCTGGATACCGTCGCGTTCGAGCAGGCCTATGGCGCCGGCAACGTCGGCGTCACCGCGCTACCCGAGGCTTCGATCAACCTGGCGAAGTCGATCTTCGCCTCGACGACGACGAGTTCGGCCAAGGGCCCGTTCGTCCAGTTCCGCGGCAACCCCACTTATAACTTCCTGCTGTCCACCGCCGTCACCTATGCGAAGGTCTACGGCACCGAGGATCCGACGACTCCCTACGGCTCGGCCACGACCGCGGGCACGTTGCTCAACCTCGTCGACACGCGCCTCCAGAAGAACGCCAGCAACAGCGGCTGGGAGGTCGCCACGAACAGCATCGTCGTGCCCTCGGGTACCGGTTACGCGATCAAACTCGATTGGGCCACCATCCTGGGCGGCCTTTCCGTCGGCACGCGCGCCTCGCTCGGCACCCTCGCGGGCGAACAGGCCAGCCCGACGACGGGTTACGCCTATCCGGTCAGCAGCACACACGGCCTGCAGTTCACCGCCGCCACGGGCACGACCCAGGCGGGCACAAGCGCGCCTTTGCGCCTGCTCATCACGAAGCGTCCGCTGACGATCACCACCGACTCTGACAGCAAGACTTACGGCGACGCGTATACGGTCTCCCAGTTCGCCAACATCTCGGCCTACGACGAAGTCACCCCGGCCGGCATCGTCGGCTTCAAGTCCGTCAACGGCGTCCTCCTGCGGGACCAGCTCGGCGCCTTCACCGTGAGCAGCAGCGGCGCGGCCGCCGGCGCCAACGCCGGCGCTTACGATATCATCCCGAACGCCTTGGCGGTGACCGGCGTGTCCGGTGTCGCCGGTTCCAGCACGGGTAATTACGCCGTCACCTACGTCAACGGCACCCTGACGGTGAACAAGGCTTTGGTGACCCTGACGCTCAAGAACAACTCGGTCAACGCGGGTGGTGGGGCGCTCAATAACGCGACTTATTCCACCACGCTGACCAACTACGATTTCAGCGGCCTCAAGAACGGTCAGACGAGCACGGCGCTTACCGGGGCGCTCACCTTCGACGGCAGCGCCAGCACGGTCGTGCAGGCTTCCGGCGTCTACGCGGTGGGGCAGGGCACCCTCGCGACCAGCAACGCAAACTACACCGTAGTCCTCGCGCCGGGTAGCGTCTACCGCATCTTCGATGCGAACCCCGGCGCCGGCAAACTGGTCGTACGCGCGCCGATTTTCAGCCTGACCTACGGTGATGCCCTGTCCACGCTGTCCGGCACCACCACCTATTTACTCAATGGAGTCGTCGTCACCCCGGCCACTCTTGCTAATTATGTCACTGGTACGGTCGCCTGGACGCCGGCGACCACCCCGGACAACGTCGGCACCTACGCGTTGATCGGCTCCGGACTCACGCCTCAAACTGGCTACACAATCGTTTACGACAGCACCGCCGCTGAGTCGCTCAGCGTCGTCCCGCGCACGGTCACGCTTGCGGCCACCAAGGTCTACGATGGCACCGTCGCCTTCACGGGCACTCAGGTCACCGTCGGCGGTACGGTCGGCGGCCAGACGCTCACCGTCTCCGGCAGCGTCAACGCCCGCTCGGCCGACGTCGAAGCTGGAAACATCTTCGTCAACCCGACGGCCCTCACGCTCGTCAGCGGCAGCGGCTCCGCCTCTAATTACAAACTCGCCGGCGCCACGAGCTCCGTGACGATCACGCCGCGCGCGCTGACGGTCAGCGGAACCAAGGTCTATGACGCCTCGACCGCCGTCGCGGCGGCCCAGCTCAGCGTCACCGGCGCCCTCACGGGCGAAGTCGTCCTGCTCAGCGCCGGCACGGCCACCTTGGGCGCCGCGGATGTCGGCTCCTACCAGGGCGGCGCCTTCGCGGGCGGCGCGATCTCCGTGTCCGGTGCTACCGGACGCGCTTCGAATTACGCCCTCCCGGCGACTTTTGATACCGTCACCGTCACCCCGGCCAAGGTCAGCCTTGCCGCCAGCAAGGTCTACGATGGTAACGCCACCTTCACCGCCGCCGCCAACTTGCTCGTCAGTGGCGTCGCCGGTCAGACGCTCACCGCGACCGGAGCCGCCCTCACGGCGAACAGCGCGCACGTCGCCGCCGTCAGCAGCCTCAGTGGCCTGGGCGGACTGACCCTCGCCGACGGCACCGGCCGCGCGAGCAATTACACCTTGGTCGGCGCGACCTCCACGGTCCGCATCACGCCGCGCCCGATCGGTGTCACGCTCACCAATGTCGGGGTCACCAAGACCTACGACGGTACTGCCGACCTCATCGGCGCCATCGTCCCCACCTACACCACGAGCAATCTGCTCACCGGCGACACGGTCGCCCTCGGCGCCGCGGCGGTGAAGTTCAACAGCTCGCACGTTGCTTCAGCGAACGCGCTCGTCGCCAGCGGTCTCTCGGTCTCGAAGCTCACCAGCACGAACCTGGGCAGCCAGCTCTCCGACTACGCCGTGAGCGGTACCGCCTCCGTGGCGGCCACCATCACCCCGGCCACGCTCACGCTCGGTCTGCTGGGTTCGACCTCGAAGGTCTACGACGGCACGACCGCGCTCACCGCGGGTGTGGCGATCAACGCCATCCCGGTGACCAGCGGCCTGATCGCCGGTGACACCGTCGCCTATGCCGCCGGGACCTCCGCCGCGTATAACTCGCCAGACGTCGTCTCGGCCAACCGCATCGACATCGCAGGCATCACCTTGGCTTCGCTCGTCACGCGCAACGGTTCGGTGCCGAGCGATTACGTCGTCCCGACCTCGATCATGGGTTATCAGGCGACGATCACGCCGAAGCTCCTGACGCTGACCGGCACCAAGACGTTCGACGGTACCAGTCTCTTCGCGGCGAGCCAGCTGACGATCTCCTCGGGCCAGCTGCCCGGCGAGACGGTCACGTTGCTCAGCGCCCGTGGCACGACCCAGTCCGCCGCCGCCGGCACTTATAATCAAGGCACCTTCGGTCAGACGGCGATCAGCGTCGTCGGCGGCCGCGCGCTCGCTTCCAATTACAAGGTCTCCACCCAGGGCGCCCTCTATATCAACCCGGCCGTCCTGTCGTTGAACCTCACGGGCTCGAAGGTCTACGACGCCACGGCTACCTTCGCCGGATCCGTCCTCACGGCCACCGCCCCGAACGGCTCGACCGTCACCCTGACTGGTGCCGCCGTCGCCAACAGCGCGAACGTCCTGACCGCGTCGACTCTCACAGATACCACCGGCCTCACCGCGGCGGCGTCCACGACGCCGTCCGTCTCCTACACCCTCGCCGGTGCGACCAGCCTTGTGAAGGTCCTGCCGAAGTCGCTGACGGTCAGCGGCTCGAGCGTGGACAATAAGGTTTATGATGGCACGACCCTGGCTTCGGTCCAGCCGGGCACTCTCACGGGTCTCATCGGCACACAGACCATCGTCGTCACCGGCGTCGGTCGCTTCGCTGACGCGAACGTCGGCGCCGGCAAGACCGTGCGCGTCAGCTATACCATCGCGGACGGAGCCAATGGTGGTATCGGCAGTAACTACGTGATCCCGACCGGCGACCTCGGCGGCAGCATCACCCCGCGTTCGCTCACCTTAAGCAACCTCGGCGTCCCGGCCAGCAAGGTCTACGACGGCACCGTCGCGGCCAGCGTCACCGGTACCGGCGCCCTCGCGGGCGTCATCGCCGGCGACACGGTCACCCTCAGCGGACTCGCCCAAGGTTTCTATAACAGCAAGGACGTCGCCACCGCGACCGGCGTGAGTTTCTCCGGCCTGACGATCGGCGGCGCCTCCGCGGGTAATTACACGATCTCCGCCAACTACGTCGTCCCGGCGACGATCACGCCGAAGCCCCTGACCGTCACCGGTCTCGGTGCGGCGACGAGCAAGGTCTACGACGGAACCACGAGCGCGGTCGTCACCGGCACCGGCGCCTTCAGCGGCGTCCTCGGCGGCGATGCCGTCACCCTCGGCGGCTCCCCGACGGGCGTCTATAACAGCAAGGACGTCGCCACGGCGGTCTCCGTCAGCTTCTCCGGCCTGACCCTCGCCGGCGCGTCCGCCGCGAACTATTCCCTGGCGATGCCCGCGTCCGTCGCGGCGACCATCACCCCGCGCACCCTCACGGTCAGCGGCCTCACCGTCGCGGCCACCAAGGTCTATGACGGTACCAACTCCGCCATCGTCACGAGTGTTGGCACCTTATCTGGCGTCCTCGGCAGCGATGTCGTGAGCGTCGGCGGATCTTCCGTCGGCATCTACAACTCCAAGGACGTCGCCACGGCGAACCAGGTCTCCTTCGCGGGCGCGTTGCTGGTCGGTGCGGATGCCCCGAACTACTTGCTCGCCCAGGCGGCGCCCGTCGCGGCCACGATCACGAAAGCCTCGCTGACCGTCACGGCCAACGCGGATGCACGTTTCGTCGGCCAGACTGATGCGACCGGTTTCAACGGCGCGAACTACGCCGGCTTCGTGGCCGGCGAGAACGATGTCACCGCCGGACTCGGTGGATCGTTGACCATCACCCGCAGCAACGCGGCGACCGGCGCGGCCGGCACTTATGCGGGCGTGCTTACGCCCGGCGGCCTGACCTCGCCGAATTACGCGATGAGTTACGTCGCCGGCGATTACACCATCGTCCCGGCGGGCCAGCTCCTCGTGAAAGTGGCTAATGCCTCCGTGGCCTATGGCTCTGCCCCGACCTATGCGATCAGCAGCGTCCAGTATCTGACGCTCTCCGGCAGCGTCCTGACGTCGCTCACGGTCGGTAGCGCGGCGGGTTCGACCTACACTTATAACGATGGCTTCGGTGGCAGCGTGACCTTCACGCTGGGCGCCACCGGCACGCTCACGCCGGGCGGAGCCCTGCCCGTGGGTAACTATGCCCTGACGGGATCGGGCCTCAGCCAGACCGGTGGCAATTTCTCGGGCACGCCGATCTTCGTCGGCAATCAGGCGGTCACGCCTAAGCAGCTTACCACCACGGCGAGCAAGACCTATGACGGCACCAAGGTGCTGTCCGCCGCCAACCTCGTGCTCGCGGGCGCGCTCACCGGTGACACCGTCGCCGCGACCGGCGCGGGCGAGTTCGTGCTCACCGGCGCCGGCGCGGGCCGGAACTATACGCTCGGCGGCGTCACGCTGACGGGCGCCCAGGCGGCCAACTACTATGTCGACACGCTGAACCCTGCCACCAACGGCGTCATCACCACCAAGACCGTCACCGTGACCGCGCTCGCCGCGAGCAAGGTCTACGATGGCCTCGCCTTCACGGGCGGCAACGGTGTGACCTTCGCTGGCTTCGAGAACGGCGAAGACGTCACCGACCTCGGCGGCACGCTGACCTACGGCGGCGCGGCCCAGGGCGCGATCAACGCGGGCTCCTACGCCCTCACGCTTTCCGGTCTCACCAGCGGTAATTACGTCCTCAGTTATGCCCCGGGCACGTTGACCGTGAACAAGGCGGCGCTGACCGTGGTCGCCGCGGATGCGTCCCGTCTCTACGGTGACGCCGACCCGGCCTTCACCACCACGCTCACCGGCTTCGTCAACGGCCAGACCCTCGCCACCTCCGGCGTCACGGGCGTCGGTGGCGTGTCCACCTCGGCCACGACGGCTAGTTCGGTCGGCGCCTATACGCTCGTCGCGGATGCCGGCAACTATGCCGCAGGCAACTACGTCTTCACCGGCCGGATGGACGGCCGACTCTCCGTCACCCCGGCGACCTTGACCGTCGCGGCTACGGCGGCCACGCGCGAATACGGCGCGGCCAATCCGACCTTCGCTGCGACCGTGGCCGGCTTCAAGAATGGCGAGACTCTCGCCTCCGCCACCTCCGGAGCCTTCGTCTTCGCGTCAGACGCCACCGCCGCCAGCGGAGTGGGGCAGTATCGCGTCGACGTCTCCGGCCTCACCGCCGCCTCGGGTAACTATGTCTTCACGCAGGACGTCGCCAACGCAACGGCGCTGACCGTGACCCCGGCGACCTTGACCGTCACCGCGGGCAATGCGGCCAAGACCTACGACGGGCAGGCTTTCGTCGGCGGCTCCACGCTGACCTATGCGGGCTTCCGCAACAACGAGACCGTGGCCGTGCTCGGCGGCTCCGTCAGCTTCGCCGGCACCAGCCAGGGCGCAATCAATGCCGGCAACTACGCCCTCACGCCGAGCGGACTTTCCGCGGCTAATTACACCGTCAACTTCGCTTCCGGTACGCTGACCGTCAACAAGGCCGCCTTGACCCTCACGGGCAACGACGCCACGCGCGAATACGGCGCGGCTGATCCGGCCTTCTCCTCGACCCTCACCGGTTTCGTGAACGGTGAGACAGCGGTCACGGCCGGTGTCACCGGTTCCGCCGGTGGCGTCTCCTCCGCCTTGGCGGCCAGTCCGGTGGGCACCTATGCCTACACGCCGACCGCGGGCACCTATGCCGCGGCGAATTACGCCTTCACCCAGTTGGTCGATGGCCGCGTGACGGTCACGCCTGCCACCTTGTCCATCGTCGCGCAGGCTGCCACGCGCACCTACGGCGCCGCGGAACCGACCTTCGCAGGCTCGATCACCGGTCTGCGTAATGGTGACGCGCTTTCGACCGCCGTCACCGGCACGCTGGCTTTCACTACCAACGCCACGCTGACCAGCAACGTGGGCACGTATGCCCTCACCGGCTCTGGCCTCAGCCTCGTCGGTGCGAATTACGTCCTCGCCCAGGCTGCGGGCAACGCGACCGCGCTCAGCGTGACGCGGGCCGCCCTGACGGTGAACGTCGCGTCCGCGACCAAGACCTATGACGGTAACGCCTATACCGGCGGTGCCGGCGTGAGCTATGCCGGTTTCCTGAACGGCGACACCTCTACCGTGCTTGCCGGTGCGACCACCTACGCTGGCACGAGCCAGGGTGCGCGCCATGCGGGTAGCTATGTGCTCACGGCCGGCGGCCAGACCGCTGCTAATTATTCGCTGAGCTACGTCCCGGGCACCCTCACGGTCTCGCCGAAGACGATCACGGCGACACTGACGGCGAATGATAAGGTCTACGATGGCACGACCACGGCCACGGGTGCGCTGACGCTCGTGGGCCTCGTCGGCTCCGAAACCCTCGGCAAAACCTTCACCGCCGCCTTCAATTCCAAGGACGTCGCCACCGCGAACCTGGTGACCGCTAGCTCGGTCCAGTTGACCGATGGTTCCGGCCTCGCGAGCGATTACGTGCTCGGTTCCGGCCAGACCGCTGCGGCCCGCATCACCCCGCTCTCCGTGTCCGTCACGGGCGTGACGGCGGTGGGTCGCGTCTATGATGCGACGGTACGCGCTAGCCTCACGGGTTCGCCCGTGGTCACGACGATTTCCGGCGCCGGGGATTCCCCGGTCGTCGCCGGTACCGCCTTGGCGGTCTTCGGTGATGCCAATGCCGCCGCCAACAAGCCCGTCACGGTCACGGGTTACAGCCTTTCCGGCACGGGGGCTTCGAATTACGCCCTGGTCCAGCCGAGCGGCCTGACCGCGACCATCACCCAGGCGACGTTGACCGTCATCGCGAATGCGGACGCGAAACTCGTTACGCGTGTCGATGGCACGAACTTCAACGGCGTCAGCTACGCCGGCTTCGTCGGGGCGGACACCGCCACGGTGGTGGGTGGCACGCTGGTCGTCGCGCGCAGTAACGCCGCGACGCAGGCGGCGGGCACCTACGCGGGCGTCCTCCAGGCTTCCGGCCTGAGCGCCCAGAATTACGCGATGAACTACGTCGGCGGCGACTTCACGATCGTCCCGGCCGGCCAGCTCCTCATCCGCGCCGGCAATGGGGCGGCCACCTACGGCTCGGCACCGGCTTTCACCATCAGCAGTGTTGAATACCTCACGACGGGCGGCCAGGTCCTCACGGGACTGTCGGCGGTCGGTGGCTCGGGTAACTCCTTCCAATACTCCGACGGCGCCGGCGGCACGGTCGACTTCACGCTCGGGGCGGCTAATCCCGTCACCAGCGCCAGCGTCAATCTGCGCGTCGGTAATTATACGGCCACCGTCGACGGCGCCCTGACGGTCGGCGGCAGCAACTTCTCCGGCACGGCCACCGTCGTCGGTGCGCTGACCGTCACCCCGCTGGCCCGGACGGTCACGGGCATCACGGCCCAGAATAAGTCTTACGACCGCACGAACGCCGCGACCTTCACGGGCGGCGCGATCGCGAGCCTCACCAATGACGCCGTCGCCGTGGATACTTCGGCCGTCACGGCCACGTTCGCCGACAAGAATGTCGGCAACGGTAAGGCGGTCAGTCTCTTCGGCTTCACGCTCACCGGTGCGGATGCCGGTAACTACCGTCTCGTGCAGCCGGCGGACGTCCTGGCGAACATCACCGTCCCGACGCTCACGATCACGGGTGTCACGGCGCTCAACAAGGTCTACGACCAGACGCGGACCGCGCTCCTCACGGGCGGCGTCATCAACACCCTCCTTGGCGATGATGCGGTACTTGTCACCACCGGCGCCACGGGTCTTTTCGCTGATGCGAACGTGGCCGATGGCAAGTCCGTCGTGATTTCGGGTTATACCGTCATCGGTGCCGACGCGGGTAACTATCTCTTGGTCCAGCCCACGGGCGTGACCGCGAACATCACTCCGCTGACGCTCACGCTCAGCGGCCTCGCCGCGACCAACAGGGTCTATGACGGTTCCACGACTGCCTCGGTTACGGGTAGCCTCGCTGGCGTCATCGCTGGCGATACCGTCTCACTGGCTTCGCTCACCGGTAGCTTCGTCGACAAGAACGTGGCCGCGGGCAAGACCGTCAACGTCACGGTCGGCGCGCTGGCCGGCGCCCAGGCGGGCAACTACCGCGTTCTCAATACCACGGCCACTGCCGAGATCACGCGTCTGGCTTCGGTCACCTGGACGGGTGGCGCGGGTAACAGCAATTGGTTCGACCCGGCCAACTGGGCGGGTGGGGCGGTGCCTGATCTCGCCAACGTCGCGAACGTCGTCCTGCCGGCCGGGGCCAACGTGAGCTTCGCCGGTCCGGCGGTCGCTCCGGCCATCTTCGGCCCCGTCTCGATCGACAGCCTCGGCTCCGCGGGTTCCCTGACCATCGCGGGCGGCACCTTGAACGTCGCGGCGGGCGGCATGGCCCTGGATAGCCTCGCCGTCACCGGCGGTACGCTCAACAACGCGGGCGCCACCACGGCGACCAACTTTGCTCAGAGCGGCGGCACCTTCGCGGGTACCGGCGCCATGACCTTCGTCGACTTCGCGCAGACCGCGGGCACGACTAACGCGGGCGGCGACTTCACGGTCACGAACAGCTTCGCGCAGACCAACCCCGGCATCATCAACGTCGGCGGCAACGCCAGCATCACCAACACCGTCGGCCCGCTCGTCATGGGCAACCTAAGCGCCACGGGTAACCTGTCGCTCACGTCGCTGGCTGGCCCGATTTCGCAGCAGGCCGGTTCCGCACTCGTAGCCTTCGGTACGACTTCGGCCACCGCCACCCAGGGTGGCGTGTCGGCGAACATCACCCTCAGCAACGGAGGCAATGACCTACGCGGCTTGGTGACCGTGACCGGCGCCAATGTCGCCGTCGCCACCAGCGGCAATCTCGCGATCGCCGGCACGGCCGTGAACCTCACGACCCTCTCCGGCGGCGCGACGTCCTTCGGGGCGACCACGCTCACCGGCGGTCTGACGACGACCTCGGTCGGCGCCATCACCCAGACTGGTCCGATCGTCACCGGCGCGCCGTCTTCGATCACTTCGACGACGGGTAGCATCACCCTGACCGACCCGAATAACTCGTTCTTCGGTGCCACTTCGTTCGCGGGAGCCAATGTCTCGGTCGAAGCCTCAGGTAATCTGGAAGCCCTCATCGCCGCCACGGGTAATGCCTCGGTCACCTCCGCGGGTAATCTCACCGTCGGCGGCACGGCCGTCAACCTGACCACGGTTTCCGGTGGTACGACGTCCTTCGGCGTCACCACGCTCACCGGCGGCCTCAACACGACTTCGGTCGGTGATATCACCCAGACGGGTGCCATCACCACTGGTGCGGCTTCTTCGATCGCCTCGGCGTCGGGTAATATCGTGCTCACGAATCCGAATAACTCTTGGTTCGGCGCGACCTCGCTTTCGGGCGTCGATGTCGCCATCGCGGCAGCGGGTAACCTGAACGCCCTCATCGCGGCGACGGGTAATGCCTCGGCGTCCGCCTCCGGCAACCTCACCGTCGGCGGCACGGCCGTCAACCTGACCACCACCTCTGGCGGGTCGACGTCCTTCGGTGTGACGACCCTGACGGGCGCTCTCACCACAACCTCGGTCGGCGATATCACCCAGACGGGTGCGATCACCACCGGTGCGCCGTCCTCGATCACCTCGTCGACGGGTGACATTACCCTGAACAATGCGGGCAACTCGTTCTTCGGAGCGACCACGCTCTCGGGTCAGGATGTCACCGTCGCCGCCGCAGGTAACCTGGCGGCGGTCATCGCCGCCACTGGCAACGCTTCCGTCTCGGCCGCGGGTAACCTCATCGTCGGCGGCACGGCTGTCAATCTGGCGACCAACTCGGGTGGCACGACGTCCTTCGGCGTCACCTCGCTCACGGGCGGTCTGAATACGACCTCCGTTGGCGATATCACCCAGACGGGTGCGATTACCACGGGTGCGCCGTCCACGATCGCTTCGTCGATGGGTAACGTCGTGCTCACGAACCCGAACAACTCGTTCTTCGGAGCCACTTCGCTCTCAGGCGTCGACGTCACCGTCGCCGCAGCCGGCAACCTCAACGCCCTTATCGCCGCCACGGGCGACGCTTCGGTCACGGCCGCGGGTAACCTCACCGTCGGTGGGTCGGCGACCAACCTGAGCACCAGCTCGGGTGGCACGACCTCCTTTGGTACGACGACCCTCTCAGGTGGTCTTAGCACGACCTCGGTCGGTAATATCACCCAGACGGGTCCGATTACCACCGGTGCTCCTTCTTCGATCACTTCGACGTCGGGTAACATCACCCTGACCAATCCGGGTAACTCCTTCTTCGGTGCCACCTCTCTCGCGGGTGCCAATGTCTCCGTAGCCGCAGCCGGTAACCTGGAAGCCTTGATTGCCGCCACGGGTAATGCCTCGGTATCGGCCGCGGGTAATCTCATCGTCGGCGGCACGGCCGTCAACCTGGCCACAAACTCCGGTGGCACGACGTCCTTCGGCGCCACGACCCTTACGGGCGGCCTGACCACGACCTCCGTCGGTGACATCACGCAGACCGGGGCAATCGTGACCGGCGCTCCGTCCTCGATTACTTCGTCGACCGGCGACATCACCCTGACGAACCCGGGTAACTCCTTCTTCGGAGCCACCTCGTTCTCGGGTGTCGACGTCACGGTCGCAGCAGCGGGTAACCTCAACGCCCTTATCGCCGCCACGGGTAACGCGTCCGTCACGACCGCTGGCAATCTTACGGTCGGTGGCACGGCGACCAACCTGAGCACCAGCTCGGCTGGCGCGACCTCCTTCGGTACGACGACCCTCACGGGCGGTCTCACGACGACTTCGGTCGGCAATATCACCCAGACTGGCCCGATCGTCACCGGCGCTCCGTCCTCGATCACTTCGACCACCAGTAACATCACCCTGAACAACGCTGGTAACTCGTTCTTCGGGGCCACCTCTCTCGCGGGTACCAACGTCACCGTGGCCGCGGCGGGCAACCTAAATGCCCTGGTCGCCGCTACGGGTAATGCCGCGGTCACGGCCGCGGGTAACCTCACCGTCGGCGGTACGGCTAACAGCCTGACCACGGTTTCAGGCGGCACGACAGCCTTCGGCACGACGACCCTCGCCGGCGGTCTCACGACGACCTCGGTCGGTAACATCACCCAGACTGGACCGGTCGTCACCGGCGCGGCGTCGTCGATCACCTCGACGACGGGTAACATCAGCCTGACCAACCCGGGCAACTCCTTCTTCGGAGCGACCTCGCTCGCCGGTAATAACGTCACCGTCGCCGCGGCGGGCAACCTGTCGGCGCTCATCGCTGCCACAGGTAATGCCTCCATCACGTCCGCGGGTAACCTCACCGTCGCCGGCACCGCGGTGAACCTCACCACCAGCTCTGGTGGCGCGACTTCCTTCGGCACGACCACGCTGACGGGCGGCCTCACCACGACCTCGGTCGGCGACATCACCCAGACGGGTGCGATCATCACCGGAGCCGCTTCCTCGATCACCTCGTCGACGGGGGACATCACCCTGACCAACCCGGGTAACCGCTTCAGCGGCGCCACCAGCCTGACCGCTACCGTTGGTGATATCACCTTCGGTGGTACCGTGAACGGTAACCTGAACACCAACGCCGCAGGAACCACGACGTTCGCGGCCACGACCGTGAACGGTAACCTCGGCGTCCTGTCCGGCGGCGATATCACCCAGACTGGTCCGCTGATCGTCACCGGAACGAGCTCCTTGGTTTCGTCGATCGGCGACATTGTGCTCACAGATGCGGCCAACCGCTTCGGCGGCCAGGTGACGGCCACGGGCGGCGACATCTCGCTGACCGCCACGGGTAACCTCAACGTCGGCTTCACCTCTACCGGCGTGACCAACCTGAGCAACACCGGCAACCTGACCGTCACCGGCACCGGCGTGGACCTCAATGTCACCACCTTGGGCAACGCGGCCGTGGGTAACCTCACGCTCACTGGTAACCTGAACATGAACGTTCAGGGTTCGGCTTCGATCATCACCGGCGCCACCGCCACCGTGGGTGGAACGGCCACCCTCGTGAGCCCGCTCTCCATCCTCCAGCAGAATGGCAGCAGCCTCGGCTTCGCGGCCAAGCCCTCTGGAGCTAGCTCCGGTGGCAGCGTCGGCGACTTCGTCCTCGGCGCGTCCCGCTTTAATCCGTCGAGCTTCTCGTCCACTAATAACACCAGCATCGATACGGGCCTGGCCTCGGGCCAGCTGGTTTCCGTCCGCGGTGTCGGGGGTAACGGTTTCGAAGGCGTCGTGCCCAAGGGTTACGTCGTCAGCCGACCCGATGCGCCCGCACCGGAGTCGACTGCTCGCGGTTACCACACCGGTGACGAACGTGGGATCAAGGGCGGCGCGTTCCGCGTCATCTACCCCAAGGTCAACCTCGGCAAGGCCTACTATGTCGGCGCCCTCCGCGGCGACGACGCCAAGGCCGCCGGCGGCGAGACCACCGACAGCGTGGACGCCAAGTGATCAAAGGGTAGGGACAGCACCACGTGCTGTCCTCTGTCTCGGGCAGGGTCGGCCATCCTTGGCCGGCCGCGGCCGAGCAGAGATGCTCGGCCCTACCTGGCCGCGCCGTAAAGCAAAGGGAGACCGGATAGGATGCTGCGGCTTTGTCTTGGGTAGGGTTGAGCGCCCTCGCTCAACCGTGGCTGACCAAGGGTGGTCAGCCCTACCTCGACGCATCGGGTAGGGCGGCCATTGCCATGGCCGCCGTTCGCAGAGACGCGTGCCGTAAGCGGGTAAGCTTACCGATCATCCAAGCTCCGTCCGCCCACGGACGTGATGGCAATCACGTCCCTACCAAGATGCAGCTATGTCGTGACGCGGTCCCGACCCTACCTGATTACGCAATCCTACTCCACAGCACCTTGAGGTAACGTCCTTCAGGGTGGTTGGAGGCGTTGGGGTGATCGCCGCCGGGGCCGGTGCGATCGAAGATCTGGAGGCGCTTCTGGTAGCGATGGGCGGCCTTGCTGACGAGATCCTCGAAGGCCTCGGGGGAGACCAGGCCGGAGCAGGAGCAGGTCACGAAGAGGCCGCCCGGGGCGACGAGCTGCATGGCGAGCACGTTGAGGTCGTTATACTTCTTGAGGCCTTCGGCTTCGAATTCCTCGTCACGGCTGTCGACGAACTTGGGCGGGTCGCACAGGACAAGGTCCCAGGTCTTGCCGTTCTTCTGCATCTGGCGGATCCACGTGAACGCGTCGGAGTGGACGAAGTCGATGCGGACGTTGTTCAGGTTCATGTTCCGCTTAGCCATCTCGATGGCTTTCTCGTCGAGGTCGACGCCCGTGACTTCGGTGGCGCCGGCGAGCTTGGCGGCGATGGAGAAGCCGCCGGAGTAGCAGCAGAGGTCAAGGACCTTGAGGCCCTTGGCGAGGGCGCCGAAGCGGCGGCGGTTGTCGCGCTGGTCGCAGAAGAAGCCGGTCTTGTGGCCTTCGGCGAAGTCGACCTCTTGGACCATACCGAACTCCTTGATCTTCACGAAGCGGACGGCCGATTTCGGGATGTCGGTCGGCATGATGCCTTCGATACGGGCGACATGCGCGTCGACCTGGACGATCTCGCGCTTGGTGCCGACGGCGTCGTGCAGGATGGGGATCCAGCGGGGGAGGCGGCGCATGACCGCATACGAGGAGACTTCGATGGAGAGGACGTCGCCGAGGCGGTCGACGATTAGGCCGGACAAGAAGTCCGCGTCGGCGTTGACCACGCGATAGGCGTCCGTGTTTTCGTCGAGCTTCAGGACGTCCTTGCGGAGGGCGGCGGCGCGGCGGAGGGCCTGCTCGAACCAGACGTCATCCGGCTTACCCGGCGTGGCCTTGAGGATGCGAAGTGCGATCGGGGCACCGGCGTTCCAGAAACCGTAGCCGATGAAGGAGCCCTGCTTGTCGTAGGCGGCGACGACGTCGCCTTGGCGGGCGTCGGGCGAGACTTCGCCGACCATCGACCGGAAGATCGAGGGCTTGGACGTGAACGTCTTCAGCTGCACCCACGGTTTCTCGCGCGCGATGGGCGCGGGGACGTTGGGCAGCATGCTGGTCGGCTCGGACATGGCGACAGGTTCGGGGAGGCTACGCCGTTGGCAAGCCCCGGCCGCTCCGATGGGTCAGATTAACCGATGAAGCTGCAGATATACTGGCAGATGCCAGACTGCACCGTGATCGTGAAGCCGGACTTCGGGGCCACGTAGAAGTGGGTGCCCGCGCCATAGGTCTTCTCTTCCTTGGAACCGTCCTGGACCACGACGCACGAGCCGTCGGTGATCTCCATGATCTCGGCCTTGTCGGTGCCGAAGTGGTACGTGCCGGCGTAGATCAGGCCGACGGTCTTCTTGGCGCCATCGGCGGTGAGGATCGTGTGGGAGACGACCTTGCCATCGAAGTAGACGTTGGCTTTGGCGACGGCGGTGAC
>Ga0222712_10001898_pt1 | contig 24904 bp, 41 predicted proteins | sample C33_657DmetaG_FD_165043 | JGI IMG/M metagenome (GOLD analysis project Ga0222712, IMG submission 165043) | Estuarine water microbial communities from San Francisco Bay, California, United States - C33_657D | ecosystem: Environmental > Aquatic > Marine > Unclassified | place: USA: California... | reverse complement strand
GGGAGTTAATTTTGTATATGTTGCATCAACTTCTAAACGTTCCATATCGGGAGCGCCAACTGCAAAAATTAGCACAGTATTGCTAAGATCTAGTGATAACGCCTGTTGATAATCATGCACTTTGTATGGGTCAGTGACTTCAATGATACGATCTGCAGGAACTCCGGCAGTATTCATTAAAACAACCTTGTCGCTGAAACTAAAGGGACTTTTTGGGAGATCTACTTTGTTGCTAGTCCCGATGTATACGTTTTCTCTACCAAATTTGGATTGTAAAGCAGCGAATACTTCTTTATGTCCCTGATGGAAAGGTTGGAAACGTCCAGGGTAAATTACCACCAGGCGCCTCATTTGCGGTTCTTCAAACAAATCTCTAATAAACATAGTAACAGGTTTCTTCTATTACTATATTTAGTTTAGATAATTTCTAACAGCCAAATGTAGAAGGGGTTGGTCCACGTAACCTGCCAGGTTCCATTCCACCCTAGATTAACACAACGTTTAACTAATTGTGTAGTTTCGCCGTCAAATTGCACGGGTTTGTCTGTGATATATTCACTGTGAACATAGAGTATTTGCCCAAGATCAATTTCATCAACTTCCATGCTTACTATGTTTAGTAACATGTCTTTGAGAATCTCAGTCAGATCTTTATTTTCAACTGTGTCGGTGTTTTCTTTGTTTAATAGTTGAACTTTTAACGTTGCAGAGTCTGTGGCGTACTCTGCATCAAATTCAATATATTCAACTTCACCCGACGGTGCAACGATTTCGCCTTCTTTAATAACATCATCGTTAAACAAGATGCGATACTTAGGGCGTTTAGCCCAGTAAGTACCGCTGAGTCCTAGTTTGATATGGACTCGTTCTAGATCAGCCATTTGCAGGTTCAGCAGGTGTAGTAGGAGCAACGTTCAATGGCACTCCGCCTTGTGCTTTAAGTGTATCTTCAATGATGCCCATTGATCCACGTTTGCCAATGGCAATCTTGTCCAGATCTCCAGCATACTCATAATGTCCAACGTGGTTCAACAATACTTTACTGTGTGCCCAAATCTCGCCGCCAATCTCTTGCCATCGACGGCAGAATAACCAATCCTCACTTAAATAATGTCCACGCTCGTCAATCTTACAATCAAATATTGAGTACATCATTGGTTCGAACTGTTTGCCTAGGCCAACATCATCAACATACTTGCACTCTGGGTGTGCAGAAATTAACTTACTGTATACATCACGTTTGAACAACAAGAAACCTGTGCCCATTGTATCTACAGTGAAGATGTCACCTTGAATCTTTGTCTCTGCTTTTAAGTTAATAACATAGTTAACAGGCAATGATTTCTTTGGATACAACCCACCAATGACATCCTTGTCATATGCAATCATAGACAAAATACTGTCTGGTTGGAAACGAATATCTGCGTCAATGAACATAAAATGTGTTGCCGCTGTGTTAGACATCATCTTTGCCATTAAGTTATTACGTCCACGAGTGATCAGTGATTCGTTGACCATGGTATCCAACGACCAATTCAATCCTGTTTGTTGTGCAAGAAGGATGAAACGTAGCAAACTTGTCATTGTTGGCTCGCTGACCATACCACCATAACATGGCATACCAATATGCAGATGTACTTTCTTAAAGTCAAACGGTACTCCCGCTTGTTGTTGCGGCTGCGGGTTTGCTTGTGCTTGCTTTGCTGCTGCAGCCTTGATCATGTCGACTGCGGTTTGTTGACTAACTTTATTATCGCTCATTGAGTTCTTTCTTTAGTGGTTGATTAAGCTAAATTGATTTCGACTACTGCGCCATTACCAATTAATTCTTGTGCTACTTGTTCTAGTGCCGCAATAACATCGGGTGTAACCATTTTTAATCCTGGTTCTGTGTCCGAATCTTTAATTAGCCGACTAACAGTAATTACAATATTTTCTGATTCTATCTTTGCCATCATGGGCTCCTTAATATATACTAGTATTTATTTGTCTACTATGACCAGCTCATGAATATTTGATATTGCAGTTGGTGCAATTAAATTAAGGAATGTAATAATATCGTCAGAATTTGAGTAAAACCATACACCCCACACATGTGTATATTTACTATCCAACATTTTCCTTGATCCTTTACTTAACTTAACAACATCTCCTACGTTGTTGAGATATGCCAATAACTGCTGTTTGGTTGCCATGGGGTAACGCCCATCTTTTAATATAATTTTATATCGGTAACCAATGTCATTTTTTCTAATGATTGCCCCGGATTGTAATAATTGTTCTTCATTGCTGTTTGCAGGACCATTTATTTCTTCAATGCACAATGGTGAACTAAGTTTATTGGCAATGTCCATGAGAGTATGTTCGTTGTAGGCATAAAACTGTACAGATGGTTCTTCTACACGCACACGTATGTCATTTCCATATGTGGTCTTAATATCTCTAATAGACTGTAGCAACGATAAATCAACTTTATCTAAGTTACTGTTATTTTGCCGCCAATAAAATCCACGTTGTCCCACTATGGTTTTTCTATGCTCTAGAGCCAATTCGAGATCCTGCTCCTTAGATTCAAGTAACCGTCCGGCCTCGGCATGAATTACCAATCTCCATAAAAAACGGTTAAAGTATTGTTTTTTTGTTGGGTGTATTTTAACACCCATTGCTAAATTATTCCAGTACGATAAATCCATTATTATCCACGGTTACTTGTTGTGGTGTTGTTATTGTTGAATTAAACACTAGTTCTTCGTTGTCATAGTCTACTACAATGGTGGTATTCTCTGCAATAGTTTCAAACAAAATTTTCTTTGATAGAGGTACTTTAATCAAATCATTAATCTTACGTGCCAATGGACGTGCGCCCATTTTTGCATCATAACCAACTTTGGCTACATGGTCAACTGCACGTTCAGTTAACCGAATTTTAATTCCTTTTTCATTGAGCAAATCATTGACTTCATTGATAAATTTGGCAACAATCTTCTTGATACTAATTTCGTTGAGTTTATTAAACTTACAAATACCATCTAAACGATTGCGAAACTCCGGCTTAAAGAAATCTTTGACAGCCTTATCATCCTCGTCACTCTTTTGTAACTCTCTCCCGAACCCAATATTGTTGCGTTCATTGTCTGCGGCACCCAAGTTACTGGTTAAAATAACAATGGCATTACGTGCATCTGCTTTTTTACCATTACTACTAGTAACAACACCTTCGTCCATTAACGACAATAGAATATTTGTAACGTCGGGGTGTGCTTTTTCAACTTCGTCAAATAAAATAATACAATTAGGGTTCTTTTCAATGTCACTGATCAGCATACCGCCACCAAGATTTCCGTCATCGTAGCCAATATAGCCTGGCGGAGCACCAATTAGTTTTGCGGCCGCATGCTTCTCTTGATATTCACTCATATCGTAGCGCAACATCTTCATGCCCATACCTTCGGCTAACAATTTCGCAAGTTCTGTTTTACCAGTGCCTGTTGGCCCAAGAAACAAATAGTTACCAATTGGCTTGTTCATTGGTTTTAACCCTGCACGGGCAACATAGATCTTTTCTAATACTGTATCAACTACAGAGTCTTGACCAAATAATTTAGCTTTAATCGTCTTTTCAAGGTCCACTAATGTTTTAGTTGACTCACTGCCAATTTGATCTGCAGGAATTTTAGTAAACTTACTAATAACATCGATAATGTGACTCTTACGCACAGTCCAAGACATAGAGTTAATCTTCAATCTTGCAGATGCAGTATCGATCAAATCAATGGCCTTGTCGGGCAGTTTCTTGTCTGGTTGATAGCGTACACTTAAATCAACTGCGGCATCTAGTGCTTCGTCGCTGATGCTACCACCATGGAATTCTTCAAAATATGTACGTAGTCCACGTAGAATTTCTTTGGCCACAACAGGAGTCGGCTCTTCGATGGTCATACGATAGAATCTACGCATCAACGCACGATCCTTCTCAAATGATTGTGTGTATTCTTCCCAGGTTGTACTGGCAAGAACTTTGATATTACCTTTGGTTAATGCAGGCTTAATCATATTAGCAAAGTCCACACTACTGTTTGAGCCCGATCCTGCACCACGCATTTGGTGCGCTTCATCAATGAACAAAATAGTTTTACCCTTGGTATTCAATGCACCAATGACGTCTTTAAATTTTTCTTCAAACTCGCCACGATACTTACTGCCTGCGAGCAAACTAGCAATGTCGAGATTGTATACAGTATAGTCACGCAGATAATCTGGTACTGTACCGTTGATAATATTACGTGCAAGTCCTTCTGCAATGGCAGTCTTACCTACACCAGCATCTCCGACCATGAGCACATTTGATTTATTGCGTTTAGCAAGTACTTGAGCAATTTCGTCAAGTTCAAACTCGCGTCCCACCACAGGATCAATCTTGCCTTCTCTGGCATCTACATTTAAGTTTGTGCAGTACTCGGCCAATATAGCGTCGGCTTTGGCACCGTTAGCACCAGTTTTACGAATTTTAGCCTCAACGTAGTGGTCGTTGTAGTAATCAACAACCTGTGTACGTTCCAGACCATACTTGATAAAGAAATAACTAGCATAGCTGTTTGTTTCATTGGTAATACTTAAAAAGATATCAATGACTTGAACATGATTTCTTCCACTGAACAATACCTGAGTGAGCGCACGATTGAACACACGCTCAAGGCTGTGTGTCTTTTTGGGCACTACTTCGGAGTCTCTGGTAATATAAGTTTGTTTAGAAAGATAATCTTCAATGTCCGTTTGAAGTGCGTCTGCATCTATGCCAAAATTATTTAACAATTCATTAAACTGTTTAAAACTGACTAAGCCATGTGCCAAATGTTCAATGGTAACATACTCATGATTGTATTTTTTTGCCATCTCTGTAGCATTAGTAATGACTACTTCGATTTCGGGATTGTGTTGCATCATAAAAATATTTATTGTGAATTGTTGATAAAGGATCGAATTGTTTCCGCAGATTCTGGTGTTACTATTGGTGTCACCAATGCTACTTCAGCATATAAATTTCCTCGATGTATTGAATTGAGTTGATATAAACCTTGACCGGGAATTCTAAATTTAATTCCGGGCTGTGTTCCTTCTGGTATCTTAATTATAAATTCGCTGCCATTTAATCCCTTTATAGTTGCTTCGCCGCCAACAATTGCTACTAAGGAGTTTACTACAACTTCAGTGTATAAGTCAATACCTTGTACTACAAAATTCTCAGCAGGCGCCACCGTAAATCTTACATAAAGGTCGCCACGTGGTAAGGTGTTAAACAGATTATCACCTAATCCTGAATATTTGATACTTGTTCCTGTGTTAATGCCTCGGGGAATTTTAACTTCCAAGGTTTCTCTTGATCCGTTGCTAGTTGCTACACTAACCAATCTACTTTGATCATCTAATGTGGTAACTAAAGGTACTGCAATATCGATTTGTAGATCTTTGTTTCTACGTTGTTGGGGATGTCTAAATTGCCCAAACGGGTCTCCACCACCAAATCCAAAGTTCTTGAATATTTCATCAATATTACCAGTATTCCATTGGAAGTTTGCATTACCCGTGCCAACATGTCGATTCATGTCGTATTGCTGTCTACGATTGGCGTCACTGATTATATCGTATGCTGTTTGTATTTCTTGAAACTTCTTGGTATCACCGCCTTTGTCTGGGTGGTGTTGACTGGCCAGGCGCCGATATGCTTTTTTAATTTCATCAGGTGTTGCCTTTTCGGTTACTCCTAATGTGTCATAATGGGTCATATATGATATATTATAAAAGAAAAACCGGCTAGTGTCAAGCTAACCGGTTTCATTGAGTAAGTTAAATTACTTCTTGCCGTCTGGTACTTTATCGCCCTCTACCTTTTTGTGAACTTTGATTTTCTTACAAACTTGTACAGGCTTGCCTTCTTTGTCATTTATAACTTTTCCGGCTTTGTCTTTTTTATCTTCGCAAACTTCTTTCATTTCGCCACCGGCAAATGCTGGTTGTGCTAATGTTAATACCAATCCTGCTGCAAATATAATATGTTTCATTTTATTTTCCTTATAATAATGGTTGATCTGCGTCCGGAACAACTTTTTTACCAGTCATTGTTGTACCGACTGGTGTTGTTCCCCAACTTGGTGCTGGCGCAAAACTTGGGCTTGGCATAGGCGCTCCTGCTCCAAAGCCTGAATTGCTACCAAAGCCGCTTGGTGCTGGTGAACCAAAACCACCGGAGTTGCCGAAGCCTCCTGATTGCGGTTGGCTAAATGTTGAAGGCCCGCTTGCAAATCCTGCGCCTGGTGCTTGTATTCCGCCATTGTTTGCTCCTGCTAATTTTTCTTGTGTACGACCAAATGCCGCCAAACCTAATACAGCACCCATTGCAATGTGGTACAAACCTGCACCTTGTAATGTCAATGGTTGCCATTGGGTTATTGCCCCTGCTTTTGTAACAGCCTGCAATAGACTCCATAATACAGGGAAGATGACAAAATCAAATGTACATGTAGCCATGTACAACCAACCCATCATTGGACGCCATTTACTGTTCATCCAATCTTCTTTTTTCTTTTCGCTTTCACTTAATACTTTAACTTCTTCTGCCATCTCTAACTCCTAGTTGAAATTCTAATTTATTTTTTATTTTGACCTTTGCATTCGCCGGCAAGATGTCTCTTACCGCAAACAGGACATGGATCAGTTGTGTTCATTGTAAACTCCTTTGTTATATTTACACTAAACTAGCTAAATTTAACAATCCATTAATTGCTACATTTAATCGCTCTTTGGCTTCTAGTTCAGACATACTAGTTTGTATGTTAATACTACGCTGAACATCAGCAAGTATTTCTGTATATTCTTCTTTGCTAATTTGTCCGGCTTTAAATGCTTCTGTATACTGATTGGCCATGTTAGCGGCATTTTGTATAGCAGGTTCACCGCTAGACAAGCAAATTAATAAATGTTGTTGTAGTTCTTCGACGTTCATCTTGGTTTATTCCCTATAACTTGTTGCATTCTTGCTGAGTTAGTTTCTATTGTTTCAAATTTGAGTTTACAAAACAATGGGCTAACAGGGGCAGGCTGATTATAACGTTCCACCAACCCTTGTGCTATTTTGTTTAGCTCTTTGCTGGCAGTGATAGTGTTATTATTGCGTGGAACATTTTCACTGTATACTTCAAAGAAGTCTGTTTTACTTGCTAGGTTAACAGCATTGGACTTTGAAACTACAGCATTGTCACATTCTTTTTTATGATGTCGAGCATCGGTGCGAATCTCAGAGATGATGCTATATTCGTTTGGATCATATTTGGTCATTAAGTATGCATCCATTAAGGCGCATCCATTTAACAACGCAACAGATAGTACAATTAATATACGTTTCATTGATTAAAACCCAAATGGGCCCTTGTTTGGTTGTATTACTAGAGGCTTTTTAGTTCGCTGTATTTCCTGCAAGGCTTTAATGGCCTGCAATCTAATACTAACATCTTTGCTATCTCTGACAATTTCTGTCAGAGCAGAAATCCTAGCTAGTTCTGCCATAGTATAATCTTTGTTTAATGCTTTTTGTGTGTCTACGTATGTTTGATAGTCATTTGTAGTTGCACATCCTGCCAGTAACAAAGTTAGAACTAAGAGAATACTTTTCATTTTACAGTCTCGTAGATTTTCTTTTGTGCTTCGTACCATTCATTCCAACCTTCTACCTTAGTAGAACATTCATAATACAACGAATAGTTATGTACCACAACTTTTAACATTTCTGTTATTGCTACTTTGTCGCCTTCAATTTTTCTAAGGCTTTCGCATTTTTCAGTTAGTATAGTTGGCACGCCGGGAAACTTAGGTTTAACAGGAGCGGTACCAAAGCATCCTGACAAAAGAACAGCAAACATTAAAATAAGGTATTTCATTTCTTGCCCTCCGCCGCTTTGTTTAACTCAGTGGCCGCATTATGTATATCAATGATTTCTTTAGGTACAGGGCATTGTTCAATGTACTTGACAATTTCTTCTTTCTTGATCACTTCGCGATCAATGTACTTGATAATGTCCTTGCCTTTTTCTCTAACAACTCGAGTTTTCTCTACAACTTTTTCTTGTATTTCTACATTCTTGTTGTTAGCAGCTTCCTCGGCTAGTTTAACTTTAGCCTCAAGTTCAGCAACTTTGGCTTGCCACTTTGCTTCATTGGCTACGCCACCTTCCATCCAAATACCAAGCAATAGTGCCACAAGGCCTGCTAACTTAATAGGTAGATTGTATTGTTTAACAAATGGAATACGTCCAAGTAATGTGCCCACTAGCAATGCGGCCAGGCCGCCCAGGGTCACAACATGCCAGAACCAGTCTGGTAATAATGATAAAATCCACATAATTTGCCACATGTTAATGTGCTCCTAATACATGCAATGCGTGAGCATAATGTTTTTTGCGATCATCTAATCCAATTGTGCCGCCATTGATGCGTTTAGTTAATGTTAAAATGTCACCAGCATCAGCCCATTGATTTAAATTGTTGGCTTCCCAGAACCAAGCAGCACTTTGTACACAACCTTCAAATGTTGTTAAATGCTCGCTGGCTTCCTCAACTGTTTGCTCAGTTGATTGAGCGTAACGTGTGTAGTTATCCTTGCCGGTTAACTGTATAAGACCACGACCGCAGTAGCGAAAGCCATCGCCGCTGTCTTCCGGACCATTGCCCATACGATTGGCGTAAACACGATTGGCAATTGCTTCTTGCTTGTTGGGTAGATTAGCGTATTGATTGGCAATTTCGTCGGTGGGGAAATACTTAGGGAATATCTTGCGTAACGTTACAGCACGATAATTTAAGTTTTCTTTGATTGCTTTAAACCCACCACTCTCGTGGGCACATTGTGCTAGGAAAGCGGCCAAACGTTGCGGGGTGTTAATATCGTAATCGGGTAAAATTTCACACAAGGCTTCGTGCCAGTGATCTATATAAGGATTGCCAGGAACAATTTGTTTTAACTGGTCTAGGGTAAGTTCGAAACTCATTGAAAAACTCCTAAATGGGATAAAAGTATTTAGCCCAAGTGGAGTTTGATGGTTAACGTATAATGCCGGCTAAATTTCGTAGGTTTTCAGTATAGTCGTTCTTAGGGGCTTTTGTGGTAATTTTAACACCTGCAGCGGCCTTGAGTTGATCTAACTCATTGTTTCCGTACTTGCGTTCGTATTCTTCGGGACTGGTTGGTATAATTGCACGTAGATCATCCGCGGTTAAACTACGCTCTTCACGACCTTTATAATGACGCACACGCCATTCTGTGGCTTTACGATTTGTAAGGTTAGCAAAGTCTTCAACTAATTCAATGATATGGTCAACGGCTTTGTCATCTCGATCCATTTCTATGAATACAATATAACTACCATCATCCATTTCGCCGGAACTAACGTCGGCGTCTAATACCCATTCGTAGCCTTTTTCAATAAACGAAACTAAATCCTGTGCAGGCTCTTTGCTGTCCACTTTAAAACTTAGTACAATAACATCAGCATCGTCGCCAAGTTTACTTTTAAATTCGTCAACGTGAATTTCGTCGTGTACTAAACGTGCTAGGTCGCCTTTTTCAAGGCCTTCAAATAAATTACTGTTGAGCAATTTCATCTCCCTGAGCCATTGTTTCGTCGTCGGTGCCTTGTTGATATGCTTGTTCAATGTCCTGCAAATCTACTGTACCAGACTCTAATTCTAATGCACCACGTTCAATGTCGGTCATTAATGTCTTGGGCATGGTAATTTCAACCAACCAAATTGGACTTTTAATCATCTTGGGCACCCGAGTACCGGGCTTAAAATCATTGGGAGTCTTAACCTGCATGGGATGCTCAAACACGTCTTTAATGTAGTTAACATCGCAATCATATTCTGCTAGACGTTTAGCACCACGTGGGTCGGGCATTTTACTGTAGGGCCACATGAATGTACATTTAACAAAGTATTTTTCATGAACTGGACCTTCAACTAATTCCCCGGTCTTCCAATTATCAAACGCATATAAATCAAGTTCGTCAATCACACGTTCAAAGTCCATTAGAGTGTTGACCGCAGAGTCTGTCATGAAGATCTCTTTGGTGTTGTTTAGTAAGTCTTTAATGTTAGCGGGCATAGTAATATCTATTTTATACTATATTTAGCCCACTGACCTTTCTTACGTAATTGTCTAAAGGCTGTTGTTCTGCGGCTGTAAAGTACTTGCTGTTGGGATCTTGTACTAATATTTCTTCTAGTTTTTCTTCAGTGATGCTGACAGGAATACCTAGCAATGCAGGTAAACTACGTACATAATTCATGCGATACATATACAATAGCTCTGTGCTTAGAAAAACAGGATTGAAACTAGATAGATAATGCATATTATCCATAAAACGTGGAGCACTATGAATTCCGCGAACTCTAGTTTGCTGGTGTTGTACAATGTTTTGATCACGTCCAATAATGGCAACTTTAACTTCATAGCCTATCTCTTGTGCTTGGTTGATAAATTTTTCGTAGTCGGGTTCTACTGTTTCTCCGTTATAAGCATAAGGACAACTTATACTGGTAACAGCATATTCATGAAAGTGAATAGTTTTTAATAAAAATGGGTTATGCCATGCTCGAGCAAAAGGTTCACGATCATGCGGAACCCAATACTCGTCATTTAATTCGCGCCAGGCAAACAAATTAGGTGTTTGTGCAAATATCTTGCTAAACAAATGATTGCCCGACCCTTGTGGTCCAGTAACAATTAATAATGTTTTCATTGAATTGATTCTAAGTATTCTCGAGTTTTATCTGTGATTACACCAGTTAGCTGAAACGTAGCCCTAGGATGGTATCCGGCATTGGCAGTACTGTGTGGCATATTCTTCCAGTCAAATGTACTTACATCTCCTGCCTGCCACTGATTCCAATGATAGTTACCATACTCCCAGAACTGGCCTGGTTGCCAATCTGTTAGTTGTATAAAGTAACGGCCAACACGACTGGGATCTTCGGGGCACCACTTTTGTAGTTTATCAATATGCAAGTTCCAAACTTCCCCGGGGCGTTGTACGTGTATACGTTCCATACAATCTTCTAAGCCAAATGCTTCACTGATCTTTTTCAATGATTCGGGTATTTCCCAATTTAGATGTGTGATAGTATAATCTTTACCATAACCGGCTTGCTCTAAGTCGTATTCTTCTGCAAGCAAATCTTCACGTGGTGGTGCAACACCTTCACCTTTATAACCACGTGTTTCCCATGTTGCAGGTTTAGCGTTAACTAAAATGTCGGCTAAATCATACGGAACCCACGTAACAGGAATTTTACCTAGGTGTTGCATAGCATAAGAAGGATCATCTTTTTGTACGGGATTAAAATGGTATGTGCTGTTAGCCCGGCTTGTTTCCCAATTACTGATCATATTACTGTTACCTTTATATCATTGCTTTGATAGTGTTGTATATAGTTATCTGGCTCGGCAATACCCAATGCAGAACATAGTTCTAAATTAGTCTGCGGAGTTTTTCTTGTGTCAGAATAATTTGTAATTGCAACCGCAATGCCTTGATTTTGACACTGAATAATCTTAGCCATGTTTTTTAAATCTACATAATATTCATCGTACAATGGATATGTTATATTAAAGTGTCCGCATTTAACCCACCATCCTAGGCAAGCATCATCACTGCGTTGCACTAACACAATAGGGGAATATGGCCATCGTGAGCGTAGATAATTGATATTGTGTTCGTAGCTAAAAATATGACTTTTGATAATACGTACACCTGTGCCACTAAACGGTGCATCAAATCTTTCCTCAGCCTGCGTCTTAGATAACTCAGACATACTCTCAGGTAAATCAAATTCCATGCCAGGATCAAAATATGCACCCATGTGCATTAATTCTGTTCTACCACTGGCATCATGATAATATGTTCGCGAGTCTGAATAGTCGCTACGATCTATGTCTGCGCTGTAGTAAATGTTTTTGGAAACAGAGCTCCATTTACTCCCTGGAGCTCCTGCCATGAAAATATATTTCATTCTTTACTTAAATCAATTTTGCTGAGTACTGGCAAAAAGGTGGCTCGTAGTTCATCCATGTGCTTTCGCAAGCCTGCCGGAGCAAGTTCATCTTCTGCGTAGAAAATAACGTTGGCATCCATGTATTCTTTGTACTCTTTGCTGCGAACTGCGGCAGCAAATTGTTGTTGGTACCATGCAACGATTTCTTTATCAGTGCCTGGTGGCAATTGAATACTCCATGCCGCATATACATTGATACCCGGCGCTACTGTGTTTAGCAAGGGGACGCTAGGAAATTGTGCCATTTTCTGTGTACCTGTAAATCCAATTGGCTTAACTTTGCCTGCGTCTACTAGTGGTTTGGCAACTGCAATCGGTATGATGGCAAATTCAGTACCTGTTTTGCCATCATAACTTGCGGCACTAGTAACTGCTGGCATAGGTCCATTAAACTTAACTGCTTTAACTGCGTCTTTGTTGCCGCGACCCTTTTCTATTAGGTACTCAAATGCTGTGCGATGTGCGCCGCCACCGATAGCAACGTTAATGTTTCTACCTGACTGAATATACTTGACAAACTCTTGTGGAGTGTTGACGCCACTCTTGGGGCTAGCTACTAGCACAAGCGGACTCTTTCCCATGGTTAACACATCAATGAAACTATCGTAATTGTACTTCTTGATGTTCTTTTCCCAGATGTCGTTTGTAACGTAACTGCTCATGTGACTGGGCAAGTTAATTGTGTAGCCATCGTTTGGTGCTTCTAAGAACTTGTTGTTGGCAATAACACTATCGGCTCCGGGAATATTTTGTACGACATAAACAAACTTTGGATTTTGTTTTTGTACAATTTCAGCTAACTTGCGAAAAGCCATTTCATTGCCTGCTCCGGGTGTGTTGCCAATGTAAACCTGTACTGGCTTGGTTGGCTCCCAGGCATTGGCCGCAAAACTTGCCGCTAACATAATAGATGCTAATATTTTTTTCATAATGTTTCCTTATAGTTTATTTGTTTCAGTCCAGGCTGTATATATTTCCTCAGCTCTGCAATCTGTTGGTATACCCATCTCAGTTAATACTTCTAACAACTTACCTGTTAGAATATCTGTGATGTTTAGTATTCTTACTCTTGGATTTTGTCTAACCATGTTAGTAAAATCGATGTACATTTGTGCGTATTCTTCTATGGAGTTTGCACCACATTTTTGCGTCATCTCTGTCCATACCTGTGGGCGGTGTAGATTTTTAAATCTGACAGCAGCCCATATAGCAGAAGGCATATCATCTATGCCAATGCACAATAACTCATGACCTCTTTGTTGATGGTATTCATAGTCGTGACTACTAATACTGCAATACCCAGTAGATTCTACAATAGCATCTTTTTCGTAGTCATTGTTAAAGGTATGTGGCTTTTTAAGTAACGCACGGGCAACAGGCAATTCGATGGAGCCATTGTTAACTTTAACATCAGTGGAATCAATAACAGCGGTAACTAAATCTCCAGCAGTACCGCCCATAAAGCAAACAATATTAAGCATGATACTCCCAATGTATTTTTAAATTGCCGTTAACTGGATCTGCGATCTCGGGTGCGTGTCTATGATCTTTTGTTGAGTAACTAATAGCACAAGGTTCATAATTGTAATATTGTAGTTTAAAACCGTGCTCGTACATGTCTGTTAACCATGTATTCATAACATTACCGAAGCTGTCTTTAAGTCTGTTACGCAACAATCTATTTTCCCTAAAACTAAAGAACACCTGTGCACCATTGCGTAGGTATGCACTTCTACGGCACCACCACTCAGTCCAATGGTCAATGGTTTTCCACCGTAGCTCATTGATATTGATAATAATTAAATTATCCACCGCACCCAACAAATGAATCATACTATCTTCTTCAGTGTCGATGATGCAGTTAGGTGCCCAATTGATTACAATAGGATTCTTTTCTACTACAACTAAATTTTCGACAAAGTCTTCTAAGTAGTAGCCACTGACGTCCCAGGCAACAGTCTGGCCGGGCTTTAACCAATTAAGTATGTATTTGTCCCATAAGTCTAGCCGAGCAACCGCACGTCGGCGATTTTCTAAATAGTATCTATGCTTGGGGTGACCAGCACGGTAACGCATATATTGATTGCGCCAAGTTGGCACAAAGGTTGCATCTACATAGTTGTTAATTATCTTCGGCATATTAAAATCTCGCAGGGAGGAATGACCCAGGTAAAGTCTGAGCCAGTTTCGTTGAAGTTAATGGATACGTTGTTTACCACAGCACCGGGCAATGCAGTCTGTAACCACTCAGTAATTGCACGATTGTAGTCGTTGGGCAAGTCTCGGTTGAAGAATCCAGCATCGTTGTAGTTTAAATAATGTTTGTTCAGGCACAGATAAATCTTAGGAACTTGTGTTAGCAGCTCCTGCAAATTATCAACAATTACATTAGTATCAAGTCTGCTAAATCCTTGATGTGTGATAACCAACAACTCAGCTTGGTCTATGGCAACATTTTTAATTTCGGGGTGATCAATTAAGAACTGTTCAAACACAGGATTGTCACGATAAAAATGCACGAACGTAGCATTGTTTAAGATATAATCTTCAATGTGCTTTTCACGCCCTAGCTTACAATCCTCTTTGAAGTATCTAAACTGTGCCCTAAACCAACGATCATGCGGAATGGGTAATCCACAGCTTTGGTTCTCTGATAGGGGATTTTGTGTAAAAATTACAGGCTTCATTTGGATGTATTAAATTACGGGAGTTGAAAAAATTGTTAAATATATTTAACAAATATTTAGAGAGTTGTAAAATTTTTTATGTATTCTTTAAAATATTTATCAAATCACAGAAAATTTCAATGAATACTAAAATTTTTAAACTCCTAACAAAAAATCTTTCGGAAGCATTTAGCCTACCAAAGTATCAACATATTGCCATAGACGAACAAACTGTAGTGGATAAATTACCTTGGACACCTGCTAGGTATCGAAAATTCAAAGATGCTGTCGAGGCAGAACTAAGTCTACCCTGTGACTATGTTGGTACTTTAGGTAGCATCAGTGATGATCTTAGTGAGCGTTATATCAATCGTTTCTTTGGGGAAATTTGGAAACCCAGGACCGGAGACTACGATTACACAGGATGGCAACTAGCCGAAGAGATTACCAAACAGAATCCCAAATCTGTGTTAGATGTTGGTTGTGGATATCATCCGTTCAAAGGCCGTATTCCTAACCTAGTAGGCATCGATCCATATAACAACTGTGCCGACTTCATGGTAGATATCTTAGACTACAAGGTTAAGCCTGCTAGTCACGATCATATTCTAGCACTCGGTTCGATTAACTTTAACAGCAAATCAGATATTGAAGTACGGTTTGGTCATTGTGTTGACTTGTTAGCACCGGGAGGTAAATTTTACTTACGTGCTAATCCCGGCATTACACACAAGACAGGACCTTATGTAGATATATTTCCGTGGACATTTGAAGTGGTAAACGAATTTGCAGAAACATATAATCTTAAATTACTAGAGTTTAAGAAAGATGCAAATGATAGACTTTATTTTGTCTACCAAAAATTACTTTAATAAATTTTGATTTGAGATAGGCAGGGTTAACTGTTCTTCTTCCTTGGTACTTAACTCGGCAAGCTCTTGATCATTGTAGTGCTTGCCAAAATTGTTTTTGTCTACCCAATCATTATACCAAGATATACACTCATTGAAGTTTTTTATAATATGTTTTTTCTCTTTGAGGGATTGTAATTTTATTGGTACGCCAGTGACCATAAACCCATCTTCAACTAGTGAATTTAATTGTATGCTTGTAGTTTTATATGCTGGTAGATTTTTTTCTAAAAATTTAAATTCATTTTTAGTAACAGAGATGTTAGTGCTGTTGGGATATTTAGACAGTATTTCGTTTTTAACATTACTTGGCAATAATGATGTCTTATTAAAGACATGATCGTACGCTGAGTCTGGCCACTGAGATCCTTTTAAGTTATCCCAACTAATTTGAGGATTGGTAAAATGGTTAACTACTTCGTTGATTAAATTAATTTTTATATCACCAACTGATCTATTTTCTAAAAATAAATTTGGTAATAGTCTGTGGCAAGTATTCCAGTCAGAATACTCTTGACCGAACATGTCGAGCCAGGTATTGTTATTACTACCTGACATAAAATCTAAGCCAAGTATGTATTTTTCAATTTGATGTACATCGGTGTCGTAATTAAAATAACTTTGTATGTTAAAATAAGTGTCAGACCAATTGATATATTCTTTATATTTGTCTAAATAATTAAAAAATGTATCTCTTGAAACAGTAATACCGTTTTTATAAAGATCAGCAAATACATTAATTTTTTGTTCTGCGCTGTATACATTTAAATGCTTGCTGTGTCCATTAATAGCCCAACTTAATGCATGCTCAAATAAATTTTCTCTACGACAACCTATAATAAAAAAATTTTCATTTAAGTATTTGTAAAACTTAATTTGTTCAGCTACATTATCTTTACGTGCCACAATGTGATACCTTGCTAGTCTCGATGTTTTGTAATGATCAACTGATTTAAGAAGTTCTTCAATGTCTTCTAAAGTTTGATAATAACCCCATCCAGTACCTTTTGGTTTACCTAATACTTCTTGATTTAATACTGTATTGAAATATTTTTCCAGACCATTTGTTAGCTCGTGCAGATTAATTACAGGCCGTCCAAAATCTCGACGTAGCATGTAGATTGTTATTAGTCTTTGTAGCAGGGTAGATCCAACTCTGTCTGGAGTTAGTATTAGAACATTCATAAAAATACTTAGCTTAATACTTATGAGAATTTTTAAAAGTTATAAACCCTGTTAATTGCGTACAAGTGGTGGCCTTAAATACTTTGTAAACTTAAATTAGTTTACAAAACATCATGACAAATGACAAGACAGCAACAATTTACCACAAGGAGGCACACTTGTCCAAACGTAGAAACCGACTAGTCGAAACACAACAATTCCAACAGCCCAAACAAACAAAATATAAACCGGATCTAAAAATAGTCGACAACGATTATGTGCCGCAAAAGCGAAGAAGAGTAGAATTAATCCCCAAAAGCCTTAATCAAGAAACGTATATTGATTTACTAAACAACCAACACAAACTGATCATATTTGCTACAGGACCTGCAGGAACAGGTAAAACCATGCTAGCAGTTATGGCCGCAATTAAAGCATATCAAGAAGGAGAATGTAACAAAATTGTAATCACACGTCCTGCTGTGGGTGTGGACGACGAACAACATGGCTTTTTACCAGGTGACCTGAACGCAAAAATGGCTCCTTGGACAAGACCCATAATGGATGTATTTGCCGAATACTATCGGCCAACTGAAATCACTAAAATGTTAGAAGAACAAGTAATTGAGGTATCTCCACTAGCATTTATGCGGGGGCGGACATTTAAAAACTCGTGGATCATTGCTGACGAAATGCAGAATGCCACACCATCTCAGATGAAAATGCTGCTCACACGCTTAGGTGATAATAGTAAAATGGTAGTAACAGGAGATACTCAACAGGCAGACCGCAAGGAAAACAATAACGGACTATTGGACTTTAAATGTCTTGTTGCTCAATATGAGAACTGTAAATTTGTAGCCGGGGTAGAGTTTGCGGGCAAGGACATTCACCGTCATGCCGCTGTAGTTGAAATCTTAAAGATCTATGGGGAGGTCTGAGTAGTAATCAATTCAAATATTTCTTTCCAATTTTTTACTATTGGAATACTGTTGTGATAATAATGCATATTATGACCGTGTTCCATTAGTAAACTATTGAGTCCTAGTTTATGCCCTGCTTCGGCATTATCATATTTGTCCTCAACCCACCAGCATCCGGTATCTTTATATAATGCTAGAGCTTCATCCTTGTCTGCACCAGTATCAAGACAAACAACTTTTTCAAATACAGTATCGCCAAACAACTTTGCTAGATTCATTTCACGTAACTTCTGTGCGTTGGGATCTAAACTCAGACTAGTAATACAATGAAATACATAACCAAATTCTTCGTGTAATCGTTTAACGTAATACATGGCATCACGCAATGGTGGCAAGAAGCCAATTGCGGCACTTTCATTGAACATCTTAATTAGCTTTTTGCCTTGATCTCGATCAATACCATACCGCTTGCCAATATCGTAGTTTAGTGCGCCACCTGGTATTTTTTTAAAGCCGTGTGTTTCCATCCAGATAGCAAATGCATATTCCCAATTTAAAAGTACACCATCTGCGTCTACTAAAATAATGTTGTCTTTCAATTAGAATTCCTTTAAAAGTTTAATGTCTTTGTGTTTAACTATTATAACACGATGTATATTATCTTTGTACCGAATTGGAAGATCTAAATGGATAGAAATGCGTGGACCTTCAAAGGGATTAATTACTGTGTCGTTGCCCACACTTCCGATAAATGGAATCTTATTCCATTTACCAAACACACGTTGTCCGATATAGTAGGTAGGCCTGTAGCCAATCTTTTCAAAATAGTCTGTTTGATTACCCATTTTTTACCATGATGAATTATAAAATACTTTTAATCCCACAAATAATTCTGCCCGAGCATTTTTAATAAACTCAAGGTCTTGATTATAATAGTGATCGTCCGATGGATTGCCAAAGAAAAATCCTGTTGTTCCTGGCAGTTCTTTGTTCTTAACTGCTTCTTCTAAAACTTCAAGATCATCCCAGGTTAACTCAAGTTCGTCGCCATTGAAGTCTCCGCTATTGCCCTTTGATTCCCATAGCCGATGCATCCAACCATGCAGGTTAGGGTGCTTGCGCCAATATGCTATTTCACGCGGCTTGGAAACTGCATGGTTTACACTATCTTTAGCGTCAGTATCCCAACTAGCGCCATCATAATATTCCTGTTGTTGACCTGTTTTGGCGGCCACATACGCATACATGTCAAGTCCCATTTAGATCACCTTTACATAGTTTAGGACAGTTACTCTAGCCGCCATTAGTCTTTCGTCTGTGCGGTGTGCTTTGATACGTGCAATGATTTTACCATCATCAATTTTGTTTTTATTAAAAAATGAAATTAAGTTTCCATTTTCATCATGTCCTTGATGAAAGAAAGAATTATAATTTTGTAGATACTTGGCAGTAATGCAGGTAAAATTGATTTCCATTTTACTGCCAAGTGTGCCAATATAACGACTAGCACCAGATAATCCATATAATGTTGTTTTAATAACATCTGCTTTGCCTGTGTCGGCATATAGTTTTGGCGCCCAGGCTATAATGCCAACCTCACGCAAGGCCACTGTTTCTTTCTCCAACAGTTCAGCAACGGTTATTAAAAACTCACTGGTTTTGGTATTAATCAATTTGTTTAACATAACACGCTGAGGCAATGTAGAAGCAATTAAATCGGCTTCTGCTCTTAGAGAAATTAACTCATACTCAGACACACTAATACCTTTTTCCAATATCTCGATAATCTCTTCCTTGTTACCGGGAGTCTTGGTCTCATGGTTATAACGCAGTACGGAACCATTTTTTCTAAATGAAATAATAGCCGCAATTAGTACATCCATTTTATTAAATTGGGCTGTGCGAGTTTTTGCCATTTAATTTCCTTTTAACATTCTATATCTATGTGACGACCTTTGTCAAGATCTAAACGAAGGTTTCTACTTACTCGTTCTGCAATGACTTGCTCAAGTCTGCGTTCTTCAATCTTTTTACTATAATCTTGTTCTCGTTGTTTTTCCAAACGAGCTTGATCTAAACGATACTGTTCTAGGTTATATTTTATAACACTTTGTTCTGCTCTTGAGATTTCCATTATTCAATGGCCCTGCGGAATACAATTTCCTGTTTGGCAAAGGCCTGCACTTCCCAGGGTTGGTCTAAGTAAGGATGTGCGGTTGGATAGAACTTGCCCTTCCATCTCTTACCTTTTGGGGTTACCTGCAAAGTGCCATTGGCAAATTGTGCTACATGGGTGAGCTCGTGTGCTAGTGTAATACCCAAATTTAAAATATTCTTTGTGGGCTTGAGCACAACCAAAAAGGTGTCAATGCCTATCAGTGGCACAGTGGTACCTTGTTCCTCAAGGTCACGGTCCACTTTGATCATCAACAAGCGACGACTACGGTCCAGCCCCAATTGAGTCATCATGCTGGGCAGAATGGCCTCAATATAGCGGCGTGTTTTAGGACCTGCTTCAATATGATATTCCATAACAACCTTTTTAATTACTATACAAGTATTATAGCATGAATGGATTTATTGGTCAACCAAACTTAATTTGTGTTAATTAACATTGGTCGATTCTATGTTCTTCAATTCGAAAATCGACTTGCACAATACATCTTCTTTCCGGGGGTTTGACATTTAGCATAACATTGGCAAGACCGATACGTGCCTTTTCTTCCGAAGAATACACTCCAAAAATACTGTTGTCTTCCATGGAGTTATTGTCTATAACTTTTATAACCCAGAATTTTTCTCCACCTTTTTTAGGTTTGTGGGGAGTATATTTGCCATCAAATTCTAAATTAAACGGAACTAGTTTCATCCTTGTTCTTGTTTGGTACTTAGACATACCGCCTGTAGCATTAAATTCTACCTGCAATTTACAAGAAAGTTCTGCTCTTTCTTTCTTAGGATAAACAGAGTAAGTGTACCACTCTTCAAAAGGGTCGTTAGTAATGTCCTGGAACTCTACTACCCAAATGCCGTTTAACTGTATTTCTGCCGGTACTTTACGTGTTGCCATTGTGGACTCCTTTTATTACTATACAAGTATTATAGCAAAATGGGAATTATCGGTCAACCTAAAGGAATGACCCTGGGGTTGTTGGCAAGCACTTTTTTGGCACTTGCCAGGAATTTGGTATCACGTTTGAAATCTGCAAGCCGGCTTTCGGGATAAAACTTGACAGTGAGTTGATCAATATTAAAGTGAGCCTTCTTAATTTGATCTGCTACCTTGTTATAAGGTTGTGTCTCTAGCTGTTTGATAAGGGACTGTTCTTGAGCCACAGCCTGTTCGAATCTAGTTTTGTCTCGATGATAGGCCGTAATGTAGTCTGTTCTGAGTTGAACATTGGTGTGGCACATGGCCACACCCCATTGTAAATGGTGTTGGGCTTCTGCTAGATTCTTGTACTGCCTGGGTGTCTTACGCTCAGTCCAGCCCATGTCATTGACCTGCAGATAGGTACCATTGTCTAATAGAATAGTGTGTTTCATTGGTCTCTCCTTGTTTCTTACTATGCTCTAATTATAGCAAAAGGGCAATTATCGGTCAATCAGTATATTTTGGGTATTTGGGACGCTTGGGGCAGAACGGGCACCTAGCATCCTTGCATGTACCTTCCAACCAGGTGTTGCACGGGTCACAATAGTTGCTGTCAAATTCAAAATTATAACTGCGAAAAGTGCCACATACAAAACAACCAATCTCATCCTTGGGGTCAAACTGTAGCTCTCTCCCGGGTAGTGGTGCCTTGCGACGGCTGGTGTTGGCCACACGGTCGTGTGCTTCCGCTTTCATTGTTGTGAGATACGGTCTACAATTTTCCCAACCATTCATAATCTTACTCCGAAAATTCGTAAAACTTAACAGACGGGTCCAACTTTTGCAATTCTTTGGCCGCCGCTGTCAATTCCTTGTAACGGGATTGAACCAGGCTACGGGGCAACTCACCGTCGCATGTAAGATTCTCAGGACTCAAATCACTATCGATTGAATCGGCAATCTTCTGACGGTCAGTAGCATTGTCTAAAGTAAGTGCTTTGGCGCCAAAAATTGTAGCGTAAGCGTTCTTACGATCCAAGTATGCTTTTAATGCTTTCATTTTGAACTCCTTTTTAATTACTATACAAGTATTATAGCAAATGGAGATTTATTGGTCAACCAGAATTATGTGGCTTTTTTACAACACTTTTTTTGCTTAAAAATTAAGCAGATTTGTTGTCGTCAAAACCACGTGTTATACGCAATCGCCATAACACCTCACTATAAGTGAGTCGGAACCAAAATGCAAAAAATGCAATGCCCAAGATCCACATGCCAATTTCAAGAGTGATATTGCCTAACACAAAAGCAATCAAAAGTGCAGAGGCTATAACGCCCATAATAATGCCTGTGGTGTGAAGTATAGCTCGATGTTCAAGTTTCATAATAGTTTCCTTTATATAATCCCAATACCATTATAGCAAATTAGGATTTATTGGTCAACCGGAGTTTTTGGATCTGGCTGTAATGCTTTGATGTAAAGCATTAAGATATTGTGTTTGACTTATTAATTTTCGCTCTAATTCGTCAATTCTACGCTCTAATTGATGTGTTCTGTCTTGTATTTGATCCACGGTGCCGGTGGTGTCTTTGAGACGTTTTTCGTGGTTAAGCAAGTTGGGACGCGGCGGAGCATTTGGGTCCACTGGCCTCTTCTTTTTAACACGATACATGTCGAACATACTCATATAGTATTTATTCAGATGCAACTGGCTCTGTGGCAGGTTCTTCCTTGGGAATGAACTGCTCGAGATATGGCATATCTAATTGTGCCATAACTTGGATAACATACTTTGGATATGCTTCAAGAAAGTATTTAAATAGTGCATCAAAATCACGTTGGTCAGCATTGAACTTATTGTAGACCACCGTCTTTGTTTTTAAGTTTAAAATGATACCAGCGTAGTTACGGTCTTTGTGACTAAGTCCTTGTGTAAACTCTACTCGCTCATCATACTGATGATTAGCAGGATCTGTCATGTAACCTTTGATCTTTGTTTGTTTAGGATCTTTGGGTTTGGTTACGTAAAATGCAATAAGGTGAATGTCTTTGATTTTCATAGTTTGTTAATGATGTTAATAATTTCGCCGGTTGTTTGGAACCATGTGTTTTTGTTGGGGAGTTGCCACTCAAAATTTTTGTATTCATTGTTTAATAGTCCTGCAACAACAGCTTGGTCGAGTAATTCTAGATGACTAATGTCCGTGTCTATACCTTGTTTAATAGTATCAATAATTCCTGTAACAAGTTGAAGTTTATTTAATACCGGTTCTTGAGAATCACAAAAGATTTTGTACAATCTTTCAACATCGGCAATAGGATTTAACCTTTGAACTTCGTGCATAAAAGAATCTTTATTTTTATAAAAGTTATCAAAATTAATATGATGATCAACACCAATGGTTTGGGTGTTACTAATTGACTGTTGATATTTTAATTCTAATACTAAGAATTCTCTTTCAACCCATGGCTCGTTTGTGTTCCAATTGGTTTCTATTATATTTGTTTTCTTAGGATTACTACCAATGTGTTTATACACTTTTAAATGTTTGTTATAAAATAAAATTGTACCATATTCGTGTACTACAACTTGATATAGTTTAATATTTGGTACGTTAAGCAGTTCGAGAGTGTGGTCGTATGTGTGTACAATAACCAATTTCCCAATAAGAGTTGGATCCTTGAGTTTTTCCTTTAATGTAATTAATGCGTCAATTGAATCATCAATTGATCCATCTTGTAGAGACACATACCATTTTTGTTTATCTTGATTATCATGAAATGATAAACGATCAGAACTTACTATATTGTCGTTGACTAGCACCTGTGCAATGAAATTGCCTAGTCCCCCCGGCGGGTAATCTAATACATTAACTTTATTCTTATCCAATTTGTGTAAGTTCTACCAGGGTAGCTGATAAGTTAATTTCAGGATCCGCAACCAAACTATGATTAATAAGTCCTTTACGGATTGCAAGGATGGCATCATCTTGCCCTTCTGGAGTTTTAGACCATAGCTCAAGATTGTCATACATCCAACGGAACATTTCATTCATATCCTCTACTGCCGCTTGACTACAAATAACCGCTCGCCCGTCTCTAATCTTTCCTGCTTTAAACAATTCAACAGCATCAAGTTTCCAATCCTTAACACCACGATCATTTTCGCCAGGCTTGCTTAACGCACCTGTGCTTGTGTTTGCTTGTAACAGATTTAAACATTTACGCAAATCTGGATAAGTTGCTTTAACATAACTGTCCAGTGTATCCAGATCAAACTGCATGCCTTCACTAACTAGCACCGTTGCGGCACGAGCAGTAAATTCTGTGGCGTCTGTTTTGTCAATATGGAAGCTATGGCAACGACTGTGCAACGCCGCCATAATCTTTTGTGGGGCATTACACGTAAAGATAAAACGTGCCTGGCTTGCGTATGTTTCTAACAGTCCACGCATGATACCTTGTGCATTGTGTGACAGGTAATCTGCTTCGTCCATCAATACAACTTTAAACTTGCCAAACGGCATAGTTTGTACAAAGCCTTCAACTTTGCTCTTAATGAAGTCTACACCATTGTCACGACTTGCGTTAATTTGTAGAATGTCGTAGTCTTCGATACCTAGTTCATTGATAAGTACCTTGGCAAGAGTTGTTTTGCCTGTGCCCGGGCTACCACTTAACAAGATGTGTGGAATAGTTCCTTCTTTAACCCATGATTCAATTATCTGTCTTTGACCATCATCTGTAAAAACATAATCTACAATGTTCTTAGGTCTATACTTTTCTGTCCACAGTTCTTTCATGCTAGTTCCTATAAAGTAATAGTGTAACAGGAATAAAGAGATTTTGCAAGTGCAACTTGCCCATTACCAACGTGAAACAGCATCCTTAAGGATAGCATTACTGATGCTATCATCACTGGGAGTTTCGTTGGTGATTAGTAACACATCTGCAGGATCAATCCTACGTAGAGTTTGATTACCAGTGGCATCTTCGATGTCAACACCGCGTGTCCACCGACCGTGTGATACTAAAATCCAATC
>Ga0222712_10001897_pt1 | contig 24907 bp, 31 predicted proteins | sample C33_657DmetaG_FD_165043 | JGI IMG/M metagenome (GOLD analysis project Ga0222712, IMG submission 165043) | Estuarine water microbial communities from San Francisco Bay, California, United States - C33_657D | ecosystem: Environmental > Aquatic > Marine > Unclassified | place: USA: California... | reverse complement strand
AGAGCAGACAAGAAAGGAAACAAAAAACAGGATCTTGAAAAAGCAATTTGGTACATAAATCATGAGTTAGCAAAATTCAAAGGATAGTGAACTCAATAGATCATATCTCGAAACGACATAGACATTGGATTAACATTGTTAGGAAATTTGGCGAGATCACTTACGCAGAAGATATAGTCCAAGAAGCATACATTAAGATTTTAGAAAAGAATAAAGAAATTAACGAGGCTTATTTTTATTATACACTTAGAAGTCTAACGGCTGATTTATCAAGAGTTAAAATAGAAAAGGTAGAGTTCACAAAAGAAATTGAATATTTGATTTCAGAATACGAAAGAGAAGATTTAATGATTGAATCTACTAAACCCTATTTTGATTACATAGCAACTTGGGAATACTATGACCAAATGTTATTTTCAGTATATTTAAAGAAGGGAATTTCAATGAGGAAAATGTCAAGGGAATCTGGCATTTCATTTACCAGTATATATAATACAATTAGAAACTGTAAAAACAAATTACAACAATGGGCAAAAGAACATCAAAAGGACTTGGAGATTCAATAGAAAAGTTCACAGAAGCAACTGGCATTAAAGCAGGAGTTGACAAATTAGCAGAAGCAATAGGGTTTGATTGTGGATGCGATAAACGCAAAGAAGTATTAAATAAGTTGTTCCCTTACAATAAGCCAGAATGCTTATCAATTGAGGACTATAATTATTTAACTGATTTTTATGCAGTTAATCATGAAACAATTACACCAATGATTCAAAAAGATTTATCTGACATTTATTATAATGTCTTTGGTGTAACCCTATCACAGACATCTTGTGATTCATGCTGGAGAGATACAATAGGCAAACTACGCAAAGTGTACATGGAGCATGATAATGAAGCCTGACGAAAGAGCAAGGATAATCTATATCAATTGTCTGTACTACACAGGCAGTAAATCAATGGCAATTCAATGTGCATTGTACATAGTTCAATTGATCATTGGGCAAAAACTAAAGATTGATGACAGGATCTACTGGAAATTAGTCAAAGAGGAAATAGAGTTAATAGAGATTTAATTTGGATTTCAATTTTTTTCAAATGGAAGAATTAAAAAAACAAAGGGGAGGCGCAAGAGCAAATTCTGGCAGGCTAAAGAAAGATGAAGTTATTTCATTGATTGAAACAATGGATGCAGTCAAAGTACCAGAAAAGATTTGGCAAAAATTAGGGGAAAGAGTTGAAGATGGTGATACCAATGCCATTAAGACTTGGCTACAGTACAGGTATGGTATGCCTAAGCAAGTTATAGATCAAAACAATACACACACAATTAACGATTTCGACATAAAAGATATTGTAAAATTTGAGTGATAAATCTAAATGATAAATATAAGCCGTTATTTTATTCAGATTCAAGATACTATGTAATAACAGGTGGTCGTGGTTCTGGTAAATCGTATGCTTTAAACTCATTCCTTTTGCTTCTAACGTATGAAGTTGGTCATGTAATACTATTTACAAGGTACACATTAACATCTGCTCATGTGTCAATCATTCCAGAGTTTACAGACAAGATTGAAACTGCAGGATTGCAGGATCATTTTTATATAACAAAGGATGAGATTATTAATACTCAAACAAATTCAAGGATAATATTTAAGGGTATTAAAACAAGTAGTGGAACTCAAACTGCCAATTTAAAGTCATTGGCTGGAGTTACTACCTTTGTCCTTGATGAAGCAGAAGAATTAGTTGATGAAGATGTATTTGATAAGATTGATTTATCGGTTAGGCATAACACAAAGCAGAATAGAGTTATACTAATTCTAAACCCTGTAACAAAAGAGCATTTTATCTACAAACGATTCTTTGAGAATAAAGGAGTTGATGCTGGTACTTCTGGAGTTAAAAAAGATACTACCTACATTCACACAACTTACAAGGACAACAAGAAATATTTATCCAATTCGTTTATTTCTCAAATTGAAAGCCTGCAAGAAAACAATCCAAAGAAATATGAGCATACAATATTAGGTGGTTGGTTAGATAAGGCAGAAGGTGTTGTATTTACCAATTGGAAGTTTGGTGAGTTTAACCCAAATCAATTACAAACATCTTATGGCATGGACTTTGGATTTTCAATAGATCCAGATGCTTTAGCAGAGGTAGCCATTGACAAAGCAAGAAAGATAATCTATGTCAAGGAAGTAATTTATGAAAGAGGATTAAAAACACATATTCTTGCATCGTTAATTAAAGAGAAATGTAATAACGGTTTAATCATTGCAGACTCAGCAGAGCCAAGACTTATAGATGACCTGCGTTATCAAGGTATTAACATACAACCTGTAAAGAAAGGTACTATTGAATCTGGTATTGTAAGGATGCAAGACTTTCAAATCATTGTAGATCCTCAATCACAAAATATTGCCAAAGAATTTAACAACTATGTTTATTTAAATAAGGCTTCAAAACTTTATCTTGATGCTTGGAATCACATTATTGATGCGATTAGGTACAACATCATTTACCATTTAGATAATCCAAATCAAGGCAACTATCATATTTATTAAGACAAAAACAAACAATTTACGTTTATACATTATGAAAGTAAAAATTTCAATCCCAACAAGTTTAAGTGAAATAAAATTAAGCCAATATCAGAAGTTTGTTAAGATTGCAAACGAGAATGAAGAAGGCACATTTCTAAACCAAAAGATGGTTCAGATTTTCTGCAACATAGATTTATTTATGGTTGCTAAGATGAAGCAACAGGATCTAAATTATGCAGTTGGTAAGATTACGGAATTGTTTAAAAAGATTCCAGACTTAATAACAAAGTTTACTTTAAATGGAACTGAGTTTGGATTTATTCCTAATCTAAATGATATGTCTTCTGGTGAATACATGGACTTGGATGGATACATAGTTGATTGGGAAGATAGTCATAGAAGTATGGCAGTTTTATACAGACCAATTAAACAAAAGTTGGGCAATAGATACTTGATTGAGGACTACGAAGGAAGTGATAAGTTTGCACAACAAATGCTTAATGCACCAATGGATGTGGTATTAAGTAGCAAGGTTTTTTTTTGGACTTTAGGTCGAGAATTATTGAAAAGTACGATGGACTCTTTAGCGGAGAACAAACAAATGAGTTCAGCGAACAAGCACAATTTGGGAAAAGATGGGGTTGGTATTCTTCAATCTATGCCTTATCACAGGGCGATGTTAGAAGATTTGATGAAATTGCCAAACTACCCATTAATCAATGCTTAACTTTTTTAAGTTTTGAAAAACAGAAGAATGAATTAGAAATTAAATTGATTAAACAAAATAGATAATGAACGGATTTTATTACGTTATTGATAAGTTAAGAAACTACATTAAAGACACAGGGTTTGTTCATACGATTAGCACAGGGGACATCTTTGAAGTTGATTTGGTTAAACAGACTATATATCCTTTAAGCCACATCATAGTAAACAATGCAAGTCCAAGAGAATTTGTAAGCAGTTACAATATTTCTATTTTATTTATGGATCTTGTTGATGTCAGCAAAGAAAATTCAACAGATGTATTTGAAGGAAATGATAATCTATTGGACATCTTAAATGACCAGTTAGCCATTGCACAAAGATTGGTGAGCAGTTTAAAAAGAGGGGAATTATTTAGTAATTTAGTTCAGATTGAAGGCGATCCATTATGTGAGCCATTTACAGATAGGTTTGAAAATAAGGTAGCAGGCTGGACATTGACATTCGATATTGTTGTTCCTAATGACATGACTATTTGTTAATGAAACTGAAGAACACAGAGGCTTTAATAAAAAGGTTTAGGGACTATGTAATTCAGCAGTCAAGGTCTAACCTATCTAAGAGCAGAAAGAACAACACAAAGGAGTTGTATAATAGTTTAAAAGGTGAGATAGTAAGTGAAAATGATTATTCGATTGTAGGCTTTAACATGGCTGAACATGGAATGTATCAAGATCAAGGGGTTCAAGGTAAAAGCAGTTCATCCAAAGCACCTAACAGTCCATTTAAATTTGGAAGTGGTAAAGGAAATAAAACTGGGAAAGGTGGGTTAACACAAGGGATTGAAAAATGGGTTAAGCAAAAAGGAATACAATTTAGAGATAAAAAAAGTGGTAAGTTTGTTTCATATAAATCAACTGCATTTTTAATAACAAGAAGTATTTACCAGGCTGGATTAAGACCAAGTTTATTTTTTACCAAACCTTTTGCAGCAGGAAAGAAAAAGTATATTGATGGGGAATTAGGTGAGGCATTTACAATGGATATTGATTACATTATTGATTACGAATTAAAGAAAATAAAATGATAATATACGCAAGATCTCCTTATCAAATAGAGATTAATGAAGCATCACAAATTGGAAGTAAACTGGAGATATTTCTTTGGAATACACCTAATTCAATACCTGCAACTGCTACTTACACCTTATCTAAGAAGGTAGCATCTAATGACCAAAGGTCTACGATTTATAATATATCACCTTACATAAGAGAATACATTGACAATATTGTTTCGAGCAATAGCACAAACAGTCAATGGTGTAACGTATCCGTAAAAAGATACAAAGAAACATCTACAGGTGTATATACTTTAGTTGATACAACTACTTATGCTGGTGTTGATGGATATAATAATTACATTGGAGGATACAATCAAACGAATCCATTAAATAATTATTGCCTATTGGCAGATAATACAAAAGAAATACAGTATTCATTGGGCAACATTCCTTTTGTAAACGTATTAATTAACAATGCTTTAGGAGATAAATTAGATGTTGAATATAAGGACAAAAGTAATAACAATGTAATTACTACCCCTGTCTTTGGAACAGGAGTAAGTGCAGGCAAATATATGTATAAAGTACCATTAACGACATCAAGTGCAAACTATAATGATGGCACAATTACAACCTTAAAGTATTATGTAGGTGCAACATTGACTTATTCATCAATATTTACTGTAACACCTGTCTGCGAGCCTAAATATACACCAGTGCAATGTTCATTCATTAATCGTTTTGGTGGTTGGCAGTTCCTTACATTCTTTAAGGCGCAGACAAATCAATTAACGGTTACAAGTACAATGTATAATTTGCTTCCGAGTGCTTATAATTATAATGTCTACAAAGGACAAACAAAAGCATTTAATTTTAATGCAAGGCAAACAGTTACTTTAAACACAGGTTTTGTACCTCAAAATTATTCAGATCTAATTCAAGATTTAATGTTAAGTGAAGTTGTCTTATTAGATAACAAACCTGTAACTTTGAAAACAAATCAAACGAATTTAAAGACAACTATTCAAGATAAGAATATCAATTATACTATTGATTTTGAATATGCCTATAATTTATTAAATAATGTAATATGATTAATGTAAGCATTTTTGTTTATGGGGATGATGGACAAGCAACAAGACTTGAATTGTTTGAGGATGAAAATATTTCAATCAATAGTTCAATTCAAAATATAAATGATATATCTAAAGTCTTTACAGATTTTACTCAATCATTTACAGTACCTGCGACAAAGAACAATAATGAAGTATTCAAACATTGGTATGAAAATAGTTTAGATGGTGGGTTTAATGCTACTAAAAGAAAGGATGCTTACATAGAATTAGATACTTTAACTTTTAGAAAAGGAAAGATACAATTAGAAAAGGCAAGTTATAAAAAAGGTGATATTGATAATTATACAGTAACTTTTTTTGGTTCTTTAATATCATTAAAGGATAAATTTGCAAATAGATTTTTAAGAGATTTTGATTTTTCTGGATATAACTTTTCTTATTCTGGAGCAGTTGTTAAGAATAGAATAACTTCTGGAGTTACCAATGATATTAAATTCCCTTTAATATCTTCAAAGAATGCGTGGCAATATGGAGGTAGTGGAACAAGCCAATCAAATTGGGATGTAAGTAAAACTGCAACTCCAATTTATCATTTAGATCTATTCCCAGCAATGAGGATTAGTAAAATATTAGAATCTATTGCATTACAACTAGGTATCACACTTAGTGGTTCATTTCTTAGTAATCCAAAATTTACAAATACTTTTCTTTGGCTAAAGAATACAGACAAGTTTGAGCAGAAAGGATTTGCTAATCAAATAGATTTTCAATTAACATCAAGTACAACAGGGACATCAAGTATATTTGATTTATCAAATAACAGTTTAAATTTTGTTCAACCTATTGCACCTAACTTTGTTAATTTTTCATATATCAGAATAAACTTTACAAGTGGAGCAGGTACAATATTTGAATTTTCAGTTTACAAAGATGGCAGAAAATTAAATGAGCAATCAAATCTAACAACTGCCGATGGTTCACCATTGACTTTAAATGTTCCATTTATTGATTCTGGAGAATATACATTTTATATTTCTTCATTATCTTCAGTAACATTTACATCTGAATATAATTTTGAAATTAACAATGGATCTGTTCCAACTGCAAATGTTATAGCAACCCAAGACACACCACAAACAACATTGACATCTTTAAATGTGGCTGATTATATGCCAGAAATTAAAGCAGAAGATTTCTTTGGTGGTTTGTTAAAAATGTTCAATCTTACTTGTTATTCTTTTGATGGGGTTACCTATAATATTGAGCAACTTGAGGAATGGTATTCAGCAGGACAAACGTATGATATATCTGAATATTGCCAATCAGATGAAATTGATTTAGAAAGAGTAAATCCATATAAGACTATTAATTTTAAATATCAAGAATGCGAGAATTTAATATCAACTGCATTTTTATCTCAATCTGATACACCTTATGGTGATTTGAAATATGAGGTTGACAATGATGGTGATGAATACTCTATTGAGTTACCATTTGAGAATATGCCATTTACTAAATTTACTAATACTAATTTTCAAGTAGGCTATTCAATTCATGCAGATTATACTGCATATATTCCTAAGCCTGTTATACTTTATGACTATGGGACTATTCAGACATTATCTTCAAGCCAAGTATTTTATTTTAATGATGGATCTACGACATCGACTGCTACAACTTATAATTTATTTGGGCAGGATACTTTAGTATCGTCTGTCGTTAATACTATTAATTGGGGAGCAGAGCAATCAAGTTTTACAAATAATGTTGAGCCTAATAGTTTATTTAATAATTATTATTCAGCATATCTAACAAATACATTTAATCAGAAGGCAAGACTAATGAAGATTAAAGCAATTTTACCGATATTCCTATTATCTAAACTTTCATTAAATGACAAGATAGTTATTAGGGATAAAAGATATATTATTAATTCTTATCAAACAGAATTAACAACTGGAGAAACAAGTCTTGAGTTGATGTCTGATTTTAGAAATATTACTTTAGGCACTACAACTACAACTACTACAGAGCCTACAACTACAACTACTACAACGACATTACCAACTACGACTACAACAAGTACTACAAGTACTACAACTGTACCTACATCAACTACTACGACTACAACTACAAGTACTACAAGTACAACTACAACAACTGAAGCACCAAGATTTACATATTTCCGTTGGGATGTTAGTGCTTTTGATTGTTCTCAATCTAATCCGATTCCATTCTGGGCATATACTTCTTATGCAAATGGATTTAAGATTATTAACGGAGATGGCATTACAAGGTATTTAACAAGTGCTACTCATACTAATTTTTCAAACCAAATCAATACAATTATTGATTCAAGTTGTGCAACTACTACAACTACAACTACTACCTGCCCTCCTTATGGAACTTACTTATATGAGTATTGTGGAGGCGCACCAGATTTCAATAAAATTGGAGTGTTTGCAAATGGTTCATGTGGTGAATATGCTTCTGTAATTGCTTACAACGATCCTGCCTGTGGATATACAACAACTACTTCTACAACTACAACTACATTACCTCCAAGATATACTTTCTTGCGTTATGATGTTAATACTGGAGATTGTTCAATTTTTAATCCAATTCCATTCTTTGCAACAACTAATTACACAACAGGTTACTATTTTGTAAATGGCGATGGCATTATTAGATATGTACAAAGAGCAACACATAGTAATTTTTCAAATCAGATTAATAGTATTATAGCGACTTCTTGTACTACAACTACAACTACTACTACTACTTGTTTGCCTTACGGTACTTACATTCGTGAATTCTGCGGAGGTGCGCCAGATTACAACAAGATAGGTGTATTTGCAGATGGATCTTGTGGAGAATATACATCTGTAATTGCATTTAATGATCCTGCTTGTGGTTACACTACGACTACAACTACAACATTACCAACTACGACTACAACTACCACATTGCCAACTACAACTACAACTACCACAACTACGACAACAACTTGTCAACCTTATGGTACTTATATTGGAGAATTCTGTGGAGGCGCACCAGACTTTAATAAGATTGGTATTTTTGCAGATGGATCTTGTGGAACTTATAATTCGGTTATTGCTTATAACGATCCTGCTTGTGGATATACAACCACAACCACTACGACTACTGCAGCACCAACAACTACGACAACCACAACAACTGCTGGTCCTAATTGTCAAAATTATACTTTAATTAATTTTGATTCGGAAAATTCTGGTTTCTATGATTATACATCTTGTAATGGGACACAAAATACAAATGTAGAATTACAACCAAATGCTAGTACAACTATATGCGCAAGGTCAGGAACTGTTTCTGCGGGAGGTTCTATTAGTGTAAGTTTACCACAAGGTTCATGTAGTTAATATGAGATATATCTGTTGTCAACCTGCGAATGATTATTATTTATGGCAAATAGAAACTGTCATAAATAATTTCATGTCGCATGGAATCAATCCTAATCAAATAGATATAGTATTAGGATTTACTGATCAAGATTTAACGAAATGGAGAATACTGCAAGAGCATTACTCAACCATTAGATTCTTTTTTTATAAAGACACAAGAGAAAATGGCATTTATATTCCTGCCATTTACTTTAATCTTATGAAACAACATCTTGCATCTAATCCACATTTAAAAGATGAAGTTTTGTTTTTGCATGATTCAGATATTGTATTTACAGGGACACCAGATTATTCAAAGTTTGAAAAAGATAGGGTTTGGTATTTAAGTGATACAAATAGTTATATTAACTATGACTATATTATGCAAAAAGGTGAAGATTTGTTAATTGATATGTGCAGGATTGTAGGCATTGATTGCCTAATTCCTAAACTAATGAATGATCATAGTGGAGGCGCACAATACATTGTAAAAGGAACAGACTTTAATTTTTGGGATAAGGTAGAGAAAGATTCAATTAGTTTATACCAATATTTTATAAACAAAGAACCTTATTATGAACCTAAGCATGAACATGACTATCCAATACAGAAATGGACTGCTGGTATGTGGTCATTGCTTTACAATGCTTGGTTCTTTGGACATCAAACGAAGGTAGTTAAAGAATTAGATTTTGGATGGTCTACAAGCGATATATCAGATTCAGTTAAATATAAAATTCTACATAATGCAGGTGTAGGAGATTCAAAAAGTGGAATGTTTTTTAAAGGAGAATATGCTAATAAATTACCTTATAATACTTCTTTAGAGTTAGATAAAAATAGAGCCAGTTATTATTATTATAACGAAGTTCAAAAAGCAGGATTAAATTCACCATTATTATGAAAATATTAGTTGGATTATTTGGTATTCATTATAAAGAAAATTTAAATCATTGGATGGGATGGACACCAACCGTTGATTATAAAAAATCTATTGATAATAATAAAGAATTTATATTTAATCATCATGATTGTACATTTTTTGCATCAACTTATAATTCACCAAAATTAGAAAATTTGATTAATGATTATAATATTCAAAGAATTGTAACTACTGACCTTGTTAATATACCAAATGATTTAAATGCCAATTGGAGATCAAGAAATAATACATTTAAAAATTTATTAAAATTGATTTTAGATTCTGAATATAAAGATTATGATTATATTTTATTAACAAGATTTGATTTAATATTTAAACAACATATTACAGATTTCAAATTTGATCCTAATAGTTTTAATATTTCTTCAAGGTCAAGATGTGGCGATGTTTCAAATTTATGTGATGATAATTTTTATGTCATTCATTCATCAATGTTATTAGAATTTTATAACCAGATTAAAGATTTAGATGAAAATATGTGGGCGCATGATTGGTTCAATTATTTAACGCCAATTAATTATTTAATAGATGATTCATTTTATTCACATTTAAATCCATTCTATTTTATTAATAGAAATTAAAGTAAGACAAAAACAAACAATTTACGTTTATGATAAAGAATATAATAGATCTATTAATGGTTAATAATCATTATGGAAAACACGAATCAATAGAGATTGCAAAAGGTAAAAATGAACTTCCAACTGATTGGAAAAAAGGATATAATCAAATAAAAAGAATATGGAGGAGAAAATAATCACCTTAAAAGTTAAGCATAATTTAGATGATGTTGCTAAGAAAGTAGATGATGTTACCCATAAATTAGAAGACACCAATAAAAAGGTAGAAGATATTGCTGATTCTACCAAGAAAGCCGAGAGTGGTATTGGCAAAATGGCTAAAGCATTTAGTGGCTTAGGGTTAGCCATTAAGGCAGCAGGTATTGGTGTATTGCTTGAGGCATTCCAATTATTTAAAGATACAATAGGGCAAAATCAAAAAGTAATTGATTTATTCAATACTTCAATGACTGCCACAAAAATGATATTTTCAGATATAGTAAAACTTATTTCTGGAGATTTATCATTTAAGAATTTTTTTGACAACTTAGGCAAAAGTTTTAGTAAGGCAACAGATACTACTAAACTTGAAAATAATGCTAAAAGAGCAGCAGCAGTTCAACAAGGATTAATTGAAAAATTTGATCGTTTAGCTGAATTACAAAGACAGATTCGTGATAATGATGCTTTATCTATTCCAGAAAGAATTAAAGCAAATGAGAGATTAGGTCAAATATTAAAACTGCAAAATGCTGAAATGCAGAAGCAAGCAAAATATCAAACCGATGCTGCTAAGGTAAGGTATGATACAATGCCTAATATTGAAAATGAGATAGCATTAATTAATGCAAGAAATAATGAAGCAGGTATTGCAGCACAACTCACAGGATTAGAAAGTGAGCAATTAGTAAATCGTAATGCACTATTAAATGAAGAAAAAACTAAGAGAGAGGAATTAAGGCAAAAGAAAGAAGAAGATAGATTAGCAGATTTAGCAAGATTAGATGCGCAGACAAATTCTATTCGAGTCTATGAAGAAAATATTGCTGCCATAGAAATTGAAGCAGAAGAAGAAAGAAAATTAAGAGCAGCAGAAAAACAAAAACAAATTGAATTTGAGAATAGCGTTGAATTAAATTCAATGGCTACCTACATGGGTAATATTACTGCAGTAGAAAATGAAGAAGCAGAGAAAAGAAAAAATATTGCTAAAATTGAAGCAGAGGCAAAAATTGGAATACAAGGACAATACATTGCAAGTGTTATGCAGTTTGCTCAAGGGTTAAGACAAATTTCTGGGCAGAATAAAGAATTAGCCATTGCTTCAATTATATTAGAACAAGGTGCTGCTATTGCAAGCATTGCAATTAATGCCAATAAAAACTTTGTTAAAGATGGAGGTGTTACAAGTCCATTGGCATGGATTGGATTAGCAGGATCAGTAGCAGCAGGATTGGCTGCAGTAAGTGCAGGAGCAAAAGGTATTCAAGATATTAAATCTGGTAATGCAACTGGATCTAATATGTCTTTTGGAAATCCACAGATGACACCAAGTTATTCAACTGCCCCACAATTTAATGTAGTTGGCACAAGTGGTGTCAATCAAATTGCACAGGTAGTAGGTCAAGGTCAACAACCAGTAAAGGCTTATGTTGTTGCATCTGAAGTAAGTTCACAACAATCACTGGACAGAAATAAGGTGATGAGTGCAAGTTTAGGTTAATGAAAATGTAACAAAATTTTAAAAAAACGTTTATACACCATGAAGATCATAGAATTAATAATTTCAAATGATGAAGATGGGATTGAAGCAATAAGTTTGGTTGACAGACCTGCTATTGAAAGCAATTTCATTACATTAGCTAAAGAGTACGAAATGAATTTAGCTGAAGTAGATACTGAAAAGAAAATATTAATGGGACCAGCATTGATTCCTAATAAAATGATTTTTCGTAAAGATGGAGATACAAAATATCAAGTTTTCTTTTCTGAAAGTACAGTAGAGCAAGCAAGCCAAATGTATTTAAAGAATGGTAATCAATCTAATGCTACATTACAACATCAAACTAAAGTAGATGGAATGTCATTGGTTGAATCATGGATAATTACAGATCCAGAAATGGATAAATCTAAATCTTATGGATTTAGTTTACCTAAAGGGACTTGGATGGTATCAATGAAAGCTGATAACGAAGAAATTTGGTCAAAGGCAAAGAGTGGAGAGATTAAAGGATTTTCTATTGAAGGGTACTTTGCTGATAAATTATCTTTGGAATTATTGCCAGAGATTAATGATGAAGAATTAGTAAATCAAATTTTAAATATATTAGAAAATGAGTAAAGATAAAACATCAAGTCCAAAAGGTGGCAATCGTGGATGCTTATGTCCAGATGGAACGTATAGTATTGAATGTTGTGATGGTGAGTTACAATCACAAGGAGTGGGTTCATTAGTTCAAAGTGTAGCATCCACAATAGTAAATACAAATGTACCAAGAGTTTTAATCACAACAAGCAACTAAAATGAGCATAGAAAGCAAAGTATTTGAAAAATTATTTACTACTGATAAAGTAGAATTAGCATCTCAAAAAGTTGAATTGGGATTTTATGATGATGTTAAAAGTTTAATAGGTTTGGCTTCTGCTGCAATTAAGCAAGCTAAAGCAAATGATGATAAAGCATTCGGTTTATTAGATAATTTAAATCTTGCCATTGGTAAATCAAAAGATGCAGTTCAAGTATCTGCTGATTTAACAAAAAAATCAAATGCAATTATGGCGCAATTAAATCAAAATGCTAAGTCATTTGGTTTTGATCCAAAAAGTACAGATGCCTATAAATTAAATAGTGAATTATTAAATAGTATTAATGCACTTAATCAATATGCTGGCTTAGGAAAAATAGTAGCAAGTAGAATTATTACCAATTAGTAATTAATTAAATATATATATGGAATACAAAAGCACAAAAAATCGAGTTAAAGCAGCATTAGGCTTTCAGATTAATTTGGCGCAGATGAAGTTAGAAGATGGTATCACCATTATCGAGGCTGAAGAATTTGCACCAGACTTTTCTGTTGGTATAGTTACTGCCGATGGTGTTGTACCTATGCCAGTTGGCGAGTACACATTAGAAGATGGAATGGTTTTGGTCGTTGCAGTTGAAGGTATTATAGCCGAAGTTAAAGAGGCTACACCTGCAGAAGAAGAAGCAGCACCAGAAGTTGAAATTGAAGTGGAGGCTAACGCAGCACCACAAGCACCTGCACCACAAGCAAAACGAGTGGTTGAATCAGTTAGCAAGGAAACTTTCTTTGCAGAAATTGAAAAATTAAGAACTGAATTGTCTTTACAGATAAATGAAGTTAAAGCTGAAAATGAGTCTTTGAAATCAGAAAAAGAAGCATTGGAAGTAAAATTAAATTCTCAAGAGGAAGGTGCTGAACCAATCGTTCAGAATCCAGAGCCAGAGGAAAAAGTGCAAGGATTCTCATTTGGTCAAAACAGACCAGAAACAATCCAAGATAAAGTTTTTGAAAAAATGTTCAACTAATTAAATTTAAATAAAATGCCGACTACAACAAGTATTACCACAACCTATGCTGGGGAGTATGCAAATAAAATCATTGCTGCTTCTTTGCTTTCTTCACCTACCATTGATCGTGGTGGTATTGAAGTAAAACCAAATGTACGTTTTAAGCAAGTTATCAAAAGAGTTGCCACAGATGGCATCTTGAAAAATGCAACTTGTGATTTCGATGCTACATCGACAATTACTTTGACTGAAAAGATTTTACAACCAGAAGAATTCCAAGTTAACTTACAATTATGTAAGAAAGACTTTGCTTCTGATTGGTTATCTGTTGAGCAAGGATATTCTGCTTTCAAAACATTGCCTAAGTCTTTCGCTGACTTCTTAGTTGCACACGTTGCTGCTAAAGTTGCTGCTAAGAACGAAACTAATATCTGGGAAGGTGTTACTGCTAACGCAGGTGAGTTTGATGGTTTATCTACATTATTGGCTTTAGATGCTGCTTTGCCTTCTGGACAAGAAGTTGCAGGTGCTGCCGTTTCTTCTTCAACTATCGTTGCTGAATTAGGAAAGATTGCAGATGCTATCCCTTCTTCTTTATACACTAAAGATGACCTTTACATCTATGTATCACAAGCAATGGCTCGTGCTTACATTCGTGCTTTGGGTGGTTTCGGTGCATCTGGTTTAGGTGCTAACGGTACTAACGCAATGGGAACACAATGGTACAACAATGGATCTCTTTCTTTTGATGGTATCAAATTATTCGTTGCAGATGGTCTTGCTTCTACAAAAGCAATTGCTACTCAAAAATCTAACTTGTATTTCGGTACTGGTCTTATCTCTGATTTGACTGAAGTTAAGGTTATTGACATGGCTGACATTGATGGTTCTCAAAACGTTCGCGTTGTTATGAGAATGACTGCTGGAGTACAATACGGATTTGCTTCTGATATTGTTACTTACGGTATCACAAATGCTGCCAACTAAAATAAATAGCACCTCATTAATTTGGGGTGCTTATTTTTAACTTTTAAATTCAATCAATATGCCTGGATGCGATATATCTTTGGGGAGATTAGAACCCTGCAAAACAAGTGTTGGTGGATTAAAAGCAGTTTATTTTATGAATGAGGGAGATGCAACTGGAGTTACTTATGATGTAACTAACACAGATGCAATTTCTGCTATTGCAGGGACTCCAATCGGATTCAAATATGATTTGAAAGGATCAAGTTCATTTGAGCAAACGATCAATTCTTCAAGAGAAAACGGAACTACTTTTTTTACACAAACTTTAAATTTAAGTTTAAAGCAATTAACAATTAAAGACCATAGGCAAATTAAATTACTTGCATTTGGTAGACCACAAGCAATCGTTGAAGACAACAATGGAAACCTTTTCTATTGTGGACTTAAAAATGGACTTGAGGTTACAGGAGGTACAATTGTTACAGGTGCAGCAATGGGCGATATGTCTGGTTACACTATAACGATTGTAGGAGAAGAACCATTACCTGCAAACTTTATCACAACTACTTTAACTGCTGCTGGCGTAACGGTTACATCTGGAGTTTAATAAATTTTGTTTGTTTGGGTTGAAATTAGGAGGCAGATGCCTCCTTTTTTCGTTAAAAAGAAAACAAAAAGCCTTTTTTGCGTTTATACATTATGATCGTTTTAAAATCTTCTTCAAGCAATCAAGAAGTATCGTTTATTCCAACAAGATTAAGTGATGCCAATTATTTATTTATTAAGAATGAAACAACTAATGTTGAAACAACTCATAAGATAAATTGCAAGAAGAAAAGTTTTTTTAGTACATTTAAAATGGTTTTTGATTTAGAAGAAGGGCATTTCTATTCTTTTAAAATCAAATATTATGGGGTAATTAATAATAAATTAGATTACCACTTAGTAAACAATATAAAAGTATTTTGTACTAATCAAGTTCCCGAAAGTTATTCGGTTAATTCTGGTACATACACAAGCAATACAGATTCAATAATATTCTATGAATAAGAAAGATCATTTAAATTCACATTTTATTCAGTTGGAGGCATACTCACAACCTAAAATTGTAGAATCAAAGCGAGATAATTGGGTTGAATTTGGAGAGGACAACAACTTTTTCCAATTCTTAATTGACAGGTATAACGGATCTACAACTAACAATGCAGTTATAAACAACATTGTAAAGTTGATTTATGGTCGTGGCTTAGATGCTACCGATGCAAGCAAGAAGCCTAATGAATATGCACAAATGATTATGCTATTCAGAAAAGATATTCTTAAAAAAGGAATTTCTGATTTAAAATTATTAGGTCAATATGCCTATCAATTAATTTATAATAAGCAAAAAACTCAAATTGTAAGAGTAGAACATATACCGGTACAACTTTTAAGAGCAGAGAAATGCAATAAGAAAGGCGAAGTAGAGGCATATTACTATTCAGATAATTGGGAAGATACAAAGAAGTTTGAGCCAAAACGTATTCCTGCATTTGGATTTGGTGATAAGACATTAGAAATTCTATATGTTGGTAATTATACAGTAGGACAAAAATATTATAGCAATGTTGACTATGTTGGTTGTATTCCTTATGCTAAACTGGAAGAAGAAATAGCAGATTATTTAATTAACGATGTACAGAATGGATTCAGTCCAACAAGCATTGTCAATTTTAATAATGGTATTCCAGATGAAGAAAAAAGGGAATTAATATCAAGACAGGTTACAAAAACGTTAACAGGATCTAAAGGCAAGAAAGTTGTTGTTTCATTTAACAATGATGAAACCAAAAAGACAACTGTTGATTCAGTTCCTTTAAACGAAGCACCAAAGCATTATGAGTATTTATCAGAGGAATCAAAATCCAAAATACTTTTAGGACATGGTGTTGTAAGTGGATTGCAATTTGGTATTCCAAGTGCAAGTGGATTTAGTTCTAATGCAGATGAATTAAAAAATGCAATCACCTTATTTGATAATATGGTTATTCGTTATTTCCAAGATACATTTCTTGATGGAATTGATAAGGTTTTAGCATTTAACAAAATCAGTTTAAATCTTTATTTCAAAACATTACAACCATTGGAGTTTATTGACTTAAACCCTAATATGACTAATGAACAAGTCCAAGAAAAAACTGGTGTTGCTTTATCTTCACATATTGATGAATTAAACGTTGAAGAATTTGGTGAAGACATCGATTTAAACGAATGGGAATTAGTTGATTCAAGAATAGTTGACCATGATATAGAAGATCAGTTAGATGCAGAATTAGAGTCATTAAACAATCCTAAAAAGTCATTGATGTCCAAGATTTATGAGTTTGTAAGCACAGGAGTTGCAAGACCAGACATTAAATCTGAACAAGATGGCAAATTATTTATTTCAAGGTATCGTTATTCTGGGGACACAACCGAAAAGAGCAGAACCTTTTGCAAGAAAATGACTGCTGCAAATAAGTTGTATCGTAAAGAAGATATTATGCGCATGAGTGAAAAGTCTGTGAATGAGGGATTTGGACCAAAAGGTGCAGATACTTATGATATATGGTTATATAAAGGAGGTGGTGCTTGTCATCATTTCTGGACAAGGGAAACCTATAAAAGATTTACAGATCCAAGAAAAAAGGGATCGGTTGAAATTACACCTGCACAAGCAAGAAAAGCAGGTGAGATATTGCCAACAAATAACAAATTGGTTTATACAAAGCCAATAAATATGCCAAATAAAGGATTTTTACCAAAATAAGATATGGCTACTGCATTATTTATAAGTAGAGATGAATTGATTAAATATACTGCATTGAATGGAAATATCGACACAGATAATTTCATCCAGTGGGTTAAGTTGGCGCAAGACATCCATATACAAAACTATTTAGGAACGGATTTATTTAACAAATTAAATGCAGATATAGTTGCCAATACTTTAGCAGGCAATTATCTAATGCTTTTAAACGTTTATGTAAAGCCTATGTTGATACATTGGTCAATGGTAGAGTATTTACCATTTGCAGCATATACAATAGCAAATAAAGGAGTTTACAAACATGGTAGCGAGAATAGTTCTAATGTAGATAAATCAGAGATTGATTTCTTAGTAGAAAAAGAAAGATCAATTGCTCAATCTTACACAAGAAGATTTATTGACTATATGTCATTTAATAATAATTTATATCCAGAATACAATTCAAACAGTAATGCCGATGTGTTCCCAAGTAAAGAAGCCGATTTCATTGGTTGGGTGTTATAAACCCAAGAAAGAAAACGTTAAGAAATTAAAAGTATATTTAAAAAAAATAGAAAATGAGTCTTAATTTTAGCCATATAAAAGCAGATACATTCGATCAAGTAAACTTTGAGTTGAAGATTAATGATGTTGCAAAGAATCTTACAGGTGCAATTATAAGGATGCAATTAAGAACTAATGCAGATGACATAACACCTGCTTTATCATTAACATCTGTTAGTGGTGCAGGAATTACAATCACATCACCAACTGCAGGTTTATTTAAAATCAATACTCAAATTATTGATATACCTGTTAATGATTATGAATATGATATAGAAATTAGATTTGCCGACAATACGGTTAAGACATACGTTCAAGGAATCTTTTCAATCACCCAAGAAATTACAAGATAATGGCAAACGATATTATTGATATAATTGTTACCGATAATTCCGATAACGTACAACTGAATGTAACTCCAAATTTAGTTTCAATCAATGTATCTCAAACATCTGGGAATATTATTGGATCTAATTATTATTTGGCAAGTACATTTAGTGCATTACCAATTACAGGTGATTTAACAACTTTATATGTTATCAATGATACAAGTTTAATGTATCGTTGGAGTGGTTCAGCATATACTCAAATAAATTCAAGTGCAGTAGTTGCTTGGGGGCAAATAACAGGTACATTATCTGGACAAACTGATTTACAAACTGCGTTAAATGCCAAAGCACCATTAGCATCACCCACTTTTACAGGAACAGTTAGTGGAATAACTAAATCAATGGTTGGCTTATCAAATGTAGATAATACAAGTGATGTCAATAAACCTATTTCTACTGCAACACAAACTGCCTTAAATTTAAAGGCTGATATAAATAATCCTACGTTTACGGGTACAGTTGGTGGCATAACAAAGGCAATGGTTGGTTTAGGTAATGTCGATAATACAAGCGATGTTAATAAGCCAATAAGTTCAGCAACACAAACTGCATTAGATACTAAAGCACCTTTGGCATCTCCTACATTTACAGGTACGGTTTCAGGTATTACTAAATCAATGGTTGGTTTGGGTAATGTTGATAATACTACTGATTTATTAAAGCCAATTAGTACCGCGACACAAACTGCTTTAAACTTAAAATATGATGCCTCTAATCCAAGCGGTTATACTACTAATGTAGGAACGGTAACATCTGTTGGTGGCACAGGAACGGTTAGTGGATTAAGTTTAAGTGGAACGGTTACAACAAGTGGAAATCTTACATTAGGAGGTACATTATCATTAACAAGTGGCAATGTAACGACTGCTTTAGGTTACACACCAGAGAACGCAGCAAATAAAGGAGTTGCCAATGGATATGCAAGTCTTGATGGCGGAGGCTTAGTTCCATCAACTCAATTACCATCTTATGTAGATGATGTTTTAGAGTTTGCTGATTTAGCAGCATTTCCTGCAAGTGGTACAACAGGCAAGATATACGTTGCATTAGATACTAATAAGATTTATCGTTGGTCTGGTGCTACTTACATCGAGGTTTCTCCTACGGTTGGAACGATTTGGGGTGGCATTACAGGGACTTTATCTAACCAAACTGATTTACAGAATGCTTTAAATACAAAGCAAAATAATTTATCAGGTACAGGTTTTGTTAAATCTACTGCAGGTACAATTTCTTACGATACTGCAACTTATTATCCATATCCAACAGGTGATACAACTCAATATGTTGGAGGTGATGGTAGTTTAATTGCTTTTCCTGTCGCTGGACAAGCAGGCACATTAGTTAGGCTTGTAAGAAATCAAACAGGTGCAACCTTAACAAAGGGAACAGTTGTTTACATTACTGGTGCTACAGGCAATAATCCAATTGTGGAAAAAGCATTAGCAACTGGTGATTCTACATCTGCTCAAACATTTGGATTATGTCAAGCAAATATTGCTAACAATGCTGAAGGCTATGTTGTTTTAACTGGAGATTTAACAGGTATAGATACATCCGCATTTACAGAAGGACAACAACTTTATTTATCTCCTACTACTGCTGGTACTTATACTGCTACAAAGCAATATGCTCCTAATCATTTAGTTTATATTGGTGTAATTACAAGGGCGCATCCGACATTAGGACAGATTGAAGTTAAGATACAAAATGGATATGAATTAGATGAAATCCATAATGTATCGGCTCAATCTCCTGCTAATAATGATATTATAGCATTTAATACATCTAATAATTTATGGGAAAAGAAATCCATTGCAACTGCTTTAGGTTTTACACCTTATAATGCGACAAACCCAAATAATTATATTGCTTTAACTGAATTATCTTCTTCTGCCACAGGATTAACATATACCAATACAACAGGTGTATTTAGTTTAACTGCAGGATATGCAATACCAACTACCGCATCTGCTACAAATTGGGATACTGCATACACAAATAGAATTACAAGTTTAACAACTACAGGATCAAGTGGTTCTGCTACATTAGTTTCTAACGTATTAAATATTCCAACTTATACGTTAAGTGGATTAGGTGGTATTACTGCATCTTTTTTATCAGGTACTTCAGGGATTTCTTATAATTCAACTACAGGAGTTATTAGTACTTCATTAACTCAATACACAGATGCTTTAGCAAGAGCATCGGTAAGTTTAACAACAACGGGAACTTCGGGAAATTCAACTTATAATTCAACTACTGGAGTTTTAAATATTCCTAATTATGGTTCTGCTTTAAGTGGATATTTACCATTAACTGGAGGTACATTAACTGGAGCATTATTTGGAACAACTGCTTCGTTTAGCGGAGTTATTACTAGTACGGTTGGAAATAATTCAAATGTATTTACTTCTATATCTGCAACGACTGGTTATCAAGCTATTCAATTAGCTAATACGGGTGGTAATGGTATTTGGGTTTTAGGAAGTAGTACTGGAACAAATGTTTTTAACAATGGAAGTGCATATGCTACACAAATAGGAACTTTAGGTGCAACATCATTACAATTTGGAACAAATTCATTCATTCGTGCAACAATTGATTCTAATGGTGCAGCCACGTTTTCGAGTAGTGTAACGGCTGGCGGTAATTTAATTTTAAGTGGTAGCGATGCGAGAATTAATGGAGGCGATTCAGTAGGTAGACTACTTTTAACAAATTCAAATACAACTACATACATAGGTTTATATGGTGCAACTCATCCTACATTGCCTTATATTATGTCATTTGTAGTAAATAGTGCTAGTGCTTTAGCTATTGCCTCCACTGGTGCAGCCACGTTTTCGAGTGTTAATGCTAAAGCAAATACTGGAGGATGGCATCTACTTATTCAAGATAATACAAGCATGGCTGCTGGAGTTGGTGGAGGTATTTCTTTTAATGGTTATAAAACGGGGACAACTGCACAAGGAGTATATGCAGCCATTGATGGATTTAAGGAAAATGCAACATCAGGGAATGAATTAGGTGCGTTTAGAATATGGACAAGTAACGGCACAAACTTGGTTGAACGTATGCGAATTACAAGTGGGGGAGCAGTTTGCATTGGTACTACATCCCCAATAGTTGGTGCAAATACAATATTACATGTAAATAGTATTGATGCAGGACCTACTTTTAAAAATTCAAATTCTGCTCAACAAGGATTAGAATTGTGGAGTGCAGTATCAAGTGGTAATAATCTATTTATTGAGTTTACTACGGAAACATCTATAACTTCAAGAGGAAGTATTGATTATAATAGAAGTGCAGGATTAGTTAGATATAATGTAACTTCTGATTATAGATTAAAAACTGATTTAAAAGAATTTAATGGTAATGATATTTTAAATAAAATAAAAGTTTACGATTACAAATATAAAGAAACTGGCAATAGAGTTTATGGAGTTATGGCACACGAATTACAAGAGGTTATTCCTTATGCAGTAGGCGGTGTAAAAGATGGCGAGAAAATGCAAAGCGTAGATTATTCTATAATTGTACCTGTAATGTTAAAAGCCATACAAGAACTATCAGCAGAAATAACAATTTTAAAAAACAAATAATATATTTACATAATTTTTAACTAAACAAAACAAAAATGAAAATTGATTTAAATTTTAATCTATTGGATCTTGATGGAAACATCATTGAAAATGCCAATGCAGGAAAAGTAGTTGCAAACTCATTAGTTCAACAATCTAAAGGAGATGCTTTAAAATTTTGGGAATGGGCATTAGCATTAAACAAAGGAGAATCATTGGAACTTGATTCATCTGATCTTGAAACATTTACATCATTTGTCAAAGACAATGAAAACTTTGCAATAATTGCAAAAGCACAAATCTTAAAAGCACTTAAAAAGTAATGGAACATTGGAATGAAGTTATCTTGCCAACATTGACTGCATTCTTTGCATCAATAATCACATGGATTTTTGGCAGAAAAAAAGCACAGGTTGAAGTTGAGGCTGGCGAGATAACCAATGTCCAAGAAGCAATTAAGATTTGGCGAGAAATGGCAAACGATATGAAGCAAGAAGTTGCCGATTTAAAAATTAAGGTTGAAACCTTGACTACCGAAATTCATAATTTAAGAACTGAAAACATAGAGTTAAGAAGCAAACTTGATGAAGATAAGCCAAAAAGGACTCGACCTGCTAAAAAGATTTGAGGGAGTTAGGTTAAAACCTTACCTATGTCCTGCAGGTATTCCGACAATATCAATTGGATGCACATACTATCCAGATGGTACAAAGGTAAGGATGACAGATCCAGAGATTACCCAAGCAAGAGCAACTGAAATCTTTTTAAATGTATTAAAGCATTATGAAAGTTCAGTTGATTCATTTACAAGAGATGACATTACTCAAAACCAATTTGATGCCTTAGTATCATTTGCTTATAATGTCGGCACAGGTGCATTGAAGAAAAGCACACTACTTAAAAAAGTCAATGCTAATCCTAATGACAAATTTATTGAAAGCCAATTTTTGATTTGGAATAAAGTCAAAGGAGTTCCAGTTAAAGGCTTAACACAAAGAAGGCAAGCAGAATCCAAACTTTATTTTTCATGACAAACAAATTAGCAATCCTACTTATACTTCTTACCATTATATCTTGCAAGACAAGCAAGGTAGAAACACAAAAGTCTATTATCAAAATAGATACCTTCAGAACTGAAAAGATAGTACATATTTACAATTCAGTTAAGGACACCTTAATCATAGAAAATCCTTGCGATTCTTTAGGCTTACTGACACGATTTTATAGCAAGATAACAATACCACAAGGCAAGATAATAATAAGGTCTTACAAGGGAACTATCAAAGCCACAATCGATATAGATTCAATAAAGAATGTGTACGAAAAACAATACCAATCTAAATTAAAAGAAACCGAGCATATAACCTTTGAAAGAATAGTTAAAGAAGTGATTCCTACATGGGCAATATTAACGATGCTAATTCAAGGATTATTAATTTCTGTCTGGGTTTATTTTAAATATATCTATTGATGCCAAATAAAACGATTGAGCAAATAGAAAATAAAAGAAGCAAAGCAAACGATCTTCTTGAAACTATGATGGATGTCATGGAAAATATTCAGTACATTGATGATGCAGGCTTTGCATTACGAATGAAAGTTTTAAACAATATCGAATTTTTAGTTGATGTTATAATGGAGGAATATGAAAATGGAAGATAAACTGCAAAAGATTAAGGAACATTTCTTTTCTACAAATCTTAGCAAAACGGATTTTTACAATTCATTTTATGAAATGTATGGATATAAAAGTGCAAATTCATTAAGGAAATTAATGAGCCAGTACAATATTTTGGCAAGGGATAGGTCTTTGCAGGCAGTTAATCATGAGATGCCACCAGTTATTGTAAACTACAACCTTGAAACATTAGACAACTTTGGTATTGAACCAAGCATTGGCAAAGAATATTTATCTGCTAAATTACCAAGCAATTTAAAAAAAGTTGGAATACTTTCAGACATTCATTTCCCTTACCATGATCTTACTGCTCTTACCTGTGCTATCAAACATTTAAAGGAGCAAAACATTGATTGCCTTTATTTAAACGGGGATATACAGGACATGGTGAGCATAAGCCGACATAATCCATCAAAAGATGAAAGGGATCTAAAAAGAGAGGTAGATATGAACAGGGAATTTCTACAAAAGCTAAGGGACATATTCAGAAACATACCTATTTATTATAAGTTAGGAAACCATGAGAATAGATATGCAAGGGCATTAAATGATGGTGCAGAAGAATTTGCACAGTTGCATGACTTACAATTTAACATATTTTTTAGATTAGATAAGTTAGGTATTATCATGGTTGAAGATTGGCAAGGAATGGAGATGGGAGATTTATTGGTTTTACATGGTCATGAACTTTACGGAGGTGGCGGAGTTAATCCAAGCCAAAACCTTTTAAACAAAACCTTATGTAATACTTTAATAGGTCATGTGCATCGTACATCTACAACTCAAAAGAAAACAGGATTTAAGGAATTTGTAAACACTTATAGCACTGGTTGTTTAACCTTACTAAGTCCTAAGTATATGCCATTCTCAATGCACAATCATGGGTTTGCAATAGTTGAAATAGAGAACGGGAAATCAAATGTTAAAAATATTCAAATAAGAGATGGAAAAATTGTTTAAATTTGTCTTTTCATAAGTTAAATGGTTTAAGTATTATTATAATTTCCCTATTGGCTTTGCTGGTAGGGATTTTTTATATTCAATAAATATTTAAAATAATTTTATTAAAAGTTTTTTATTTCAAATATTCCTTTTATATT
>Ga0222712_10001896_pt1 | contig 24910 bp, 37 predicted proteins | sample C33_657DmetaG_FD_165043 | JGI IMG/M metagenome (GOLD analysis project Ga0222712, IMG submission 165043) | Estuarine water microbial communities from San Francisco Bay, California, United States - C33_657D | ecosystem: Environmental > Aquatic > Marine > Unclassified | place: USA: California... | reverse complement strand
ATGTGCTACTACACGCACCACCTATGCTTTTGAATGGGCCGTGCTTGATATCAAGGTCTTGTATTTTTTCTTTGAGCTGATTGATCCAGAAGCTCTTTATTACCACACGGGTAATACCACGTTCTGCATTGCGCAGTCGTGACTTGTCAAACACAGTCAGCTCTCCGATGGTCGCACAATTTTCTTCGTCAATGGTGACCAAGCAATCGCGTACCTTGATGCTGCCTTTGGTATGACTGTTATCTGGAGTTTCTTTTGTGCTCCACGGAACGGAGCAATCTACGTGTTGCACGTAGTAGGTTTCCCCTCGAGCTTTTATGACCCACATAGGGATAGTCGGGTCTTCGATGTGTTTCTTGTTAAAGTGGAACACCGCGTCCTTGCATGCTAATTCAATCTACGACATTTTATTTTCCTTTAAGTTAAGTGGTGCGCCTGACAGGAATCGAACCTGCTGTCTTGGGTTTTAGAAGCCCTTGCCATGCCATTTAGCCTCAAGCGCATGTACACATTATATATCCTATTGATAATATGTCAAGTGTTTTTATAGGTATATAAATAAAACGAATAACCCATGTTGTTCCGGAAATCCTTCCTAGGAAAAATCATATGACGGTTTCAGTCTCTCCTGTTCCAACCCCAAATATAAACATAAGACCACATCATGATCTTCTTTATCTCGTGGTGCTGACCACCAAATCCGGACCACAGGTATTATGCACTGCGCCAAACATCGAAACCGCCGCGGCTGTGGCCATGAGCAACATAAACTGGAGTTATTGGCAACTGTATACTACAAAAAACTGGACCAAGGCTGAAATGAAAGATACGAATTTCAATGATCTTGATTTTCTGTATTCATTGCATAAAGAAAAATCCGGCGTGTCTCGACTATTGCAATCTCAAGAAAAAGCAATTGAACTTCGTGACACACGTGCAGAAGCAAAACTCAGGACAGTATGGCTTGATTCTCTGCTGTGTGATTGTACAATGGCTCTGCGCTTGAGTGGCGAAAATCCAATGTTGGTTGATTTTGTTGATTCAATATCACACGAACTGATCAAATGTGATGATACCAATAAAGTGTATACCAACAGTATACTTGACTATGCACTGATACAAGAAATTGACCCTTGCGTTGCTTTTGCAGAACTCAGCATGCATGTGTCTGAAATCAACAGCGCACGACTGCGCAACTATGCCATATACATGCGATTCCGTAACGAAATGAACAGTGCTCCTGCAACAGTTGAAGCACAAAAGGATGTGTTGGATCGTGCCAGAAATTTTTTGCTGAACAACAGGTTGTTATGAAGAAGTTATTGCTAGCACGTAATGATCTTCTCAATGATCCTGATCTGCCAGATACTTTGTTGTTCAGCGAAATATTCAAAGTATTCAATCTCAAGATATCATTGGTAGACAGGTGCAATACCATACGTATGCCCTATCAATTTGAAAACACCATGCCTACTCCCAAAACCGGATTGGGCACATTCCGCAAAACCTATGAAGAACTATGTGCTGAACGTGCACAAGAGATCATTCGTATAAGCAAGCAATTAGATAAGCCTGTTGTGATTGCCTGGAGTGGCGGCATTGACAGTACCTTGGTAGTTGATTGCTTTTTGAAATATTGCCCAATGGATCTAGATAGAATACATGTGGCATTGAATGCTTTCAGCATCAAAGAATATCCTCTGTACTATTACAATCATATCCGACCAAACTTCAAATTGATATCTAGTGAAAACTTGATGAATCTCATTGATGGTTCGTATGTTTATACCAGCGGTGAATTCAATGATCAGTTATTTGGCAGCGATGTGCTGGCAGGCGTTATTAAATTCTCTGGCATGGGCATGGTAGTATCTCCTCACACTGAAAGCAACATAGTTGCTTTTTGGGTATCAAGGGGTATGACAGAAGGCACTGCAAAGTTCTGGTATGATCTACTATGTAACCATATCAAAAAGAATTCCTATGTACCGATCACCACTGTGCACGAATTCTTCTGGTGGTTGAATTTCAATTTCAAGTGGGCCAGTGTGTATTATCGGATTCCGCAACGTGCGGTCAATCGTTCACTGATAACCAGTGAATTCTTTAAGAGTTGCTTTTGTCCATTTTTTGTCACTGAAGATTTCCAAAGATGGGCTATACTAAACAATCACTTGAAAATAGGCAAAACCTGGGAAAGTTACAAACTACTACCCAAGGAACTGGTGCTAAAAAGCACCAATGATCTCAATTATTATGAAAACAAAATCAAAGTAGGCAGTCTGAGTTCAGTGTTCAGACAGCGCGGATGCCCTGATGCTATTGGAATAGATACTGCTTCAAATCAATATTTCTATGCGGATCAACTGAATGCCAGTGAATACTACAACCCATGCAATGATTTTGCACAAGGATACACAAGGTATTGATCTCTTAAAGCATAAATAGATCTGTAGGAGTGCTTGCCCGGGCAAGCTATACAAAGGAGAAATACAATGTTTTTAGTACAGAGAGTTTTTACAAGACCCAACCCAGAAGTTGCATTTTATCAACCAACAGTTGAATTTAGAAATCGGTTTAAGACCGGCTACAAAGATACTGGAAAGATACTTAGTAACACTGTTACAATCAGTGCTGATCGATTGAAACAGGTAATTTCCACAATGTGGCTAGACGAAGCCACATGGAACGAATACCTAGCAGATCCAATTTGCCAAGCGCACTTTGCGGCACGTAATGCTTACTATGATCAGAATAGCATCACTGCTGAACGCACCACAACGGTTCTTTGATCAAAGCGAGTCGCAATTGATTCAGGCAAATGCTTGACTGTTGCGACTCACTGATTTAAGCTCTGTTCCTATTGCTTCAACTTCGGCCATGGTGCTAGCAGACCAAATTTTAGGCCAGTACACCAAAATATCATTTTTAATCATATTCTGAACCTGCGCTCGTTCTTCCCGTAGAAGATTTTCTTCTGCCAGGGTAGGTGCAACATCAATGCCTGGAATCATTCCTGTTACGCTTCTGTTCAGTGCATACATCACATTCAACCAACGCCAAGCAAGAGCGCACTTTTCCCGCTCCATCTGTAAACGAACAAGGTCCTGTTCGGTCAATGGTAAAGTTTTTGCTGGATCAGCTCTGACTGCTCCTTGATTCACATTTGGCCATGTGATCTCAAAATTTGTCCAATCAGCTTCGGTCCAGTCATTGAAGCCGCGCCATTGACGCACAGCATAATCTGTTGTGGTTGGTATCATTTGTGGCCACTCGGCCCAGGCTGATCTGTATACCAGTCTACTGGTCTGTTTGTCAAGAACTACTAGTAAATTTTCCCATTTCATTTGTTGCACCATTCCTCTAAATTGTCCCCAGTGTCCCAGGTTAGATCATCATATATTCTATTTTTTCTGATACGCTTGGGTATCATCATTTGACTGTAGAATCTTTTCTTTGGTTTGGCTTCAGCCCATCCTTGCCATCTAGCAACAAATTCTCGAAGCCTGGGTTTAACCAAATCAACTTCATCGGGTATCTTTTTGTTCAACACAGAATACAAGCCGTGATCTGCAAAGTCTTGGCTACCCAGGAACCAGAATGTTTTCCCGCCTGGATAGACCAGTGCAGGATCAATGACATTTACATCTGAATAGGCACTCAGCCTGTACAAATAGTTCTGTCCTTCAACACATGCTTCAAACCACCACCAGGCATGATAGCAAGTTTCGATTGGTATTGGACTGGCGGCAACCAGGGCCTTCATGTAATCCCAACTGAGACCCGACGGATCTTTGACCATGAAGTAAGTTTCCAATTTGGACCAATGTCCCCAGCGTAGATCCTCTGGCTCAATGTATTTTTGGTGATTGTTCCAGAACATTGTGCCGTATGGTTCGCCTTCACCGGTGACCAGCAGCCATGGTCCTGTGTCATTGCCCAGTTGATCGTAGTTCAAATAATGCACAGGTAGCCCTGATTGCATTACCCAGTCCCATAACTCCTGATCTTCTCTCCGAGCATACATTGTGGTGTATACAGATATCCTGCCCGCAGCCAACCAAGGTTTACTGCGTGGATGCATCATTATTGCTGCCAACACAAAATTGGAATCAATACCTCCGCTCCAACTGATACGTATTTCTGTAAGGCCATTGCGTTCGGCTTGATCGTACATCTCGTCAACACGCTTGTGAGCCGCCAGATCAAAGTTGGCATCTATCAAGGCGCCATGGTCTGGATCAAAATCAGCGGGTAAATTTGTGTGAGTGGTCAGCACACGAGCAAGATCTATGCCGTCACCAAATTGTTTGCTGATACCTGTTTGGTCAACCAAGGTAATTGATCGCTGAGCCACTGGTGCCAGTTTGATGTGCCACTGCATTTCAGGTCTATCTGGAAAACGAGGCAGTACTGTTCTGTTAAGGTACTGATTGTTGCCATAGTAGCTGGTAAAATTTTCATCAGCATAATCTAGTAGTATGCTGTCATTGAACCAAACTAGTTTTTTTGTCATGCGATGGCCTTGTACATGCGATAAAACTGAGGTTTAAGTCCCACACGTTCGGCTGCTTTTTGTCGACTGACGTTGTCAACGTGTACCAGACTGCAGATCCTATCCCCACCAAGTCTTTTGATATCTTCTTCCATGGCATAGTGCAGTTTTTCATTGATGTGCCTGCCGCGATAGTCTGGCGAAGTAAAGCTCAACACAATCCATCCCATACGTGCTTCTGGCGCATATTCATAGCAGATGCCGCCGGCAATGTCGTTGCCTTTTTGTGCCCATACTACTCGATTTTTGTTGCTCCAGGTGACCATGGGATTTGAAAAACCTTTGTCAATGGTCTCGGCATACACCTTGAGAAACATGCTGAGTGCCGGACACATGCCTAAATTGTCTTGCCAATAAAGATCCAATGAATCGCCGGTGGCATCCAGTATTGTACTGATTTTTTTCATAATTGTCCCTTGAAGGTGTTGTTGGGTTCGTACCAATCATCAGCATTGGTATTATAGTAAAATTTGTACTGATCGTCAACACATACCGTGCCTTTTTTATAGGCCAGCAACTTCCAGAGACTGCCTCTTTTGAGCTTGGATCGATACTCATCGTTGCCAAGGAAATCGGCCACAAGGTCCTTGGAGTGGAATTTATAACTGTCCCAAGTTCCTTTGTGCTTGTTGTGTCTGTCAACCATGGACCATTTCTGGAAGTTGTCATTGTTATAGAACTGGCAGTAGTAATTGTCAATGTAGTCTTGATTTATATTGGAGTTTTCTCTAGCAAATGTTATGATACGAAAATACACACTGGTCCATTTACATGTCAAGTTTATCCACCACCACCAGTCTGCCACAGTGTCAATTGCACAAGGTGCACGACGGATGTGTTCTACAAACACTTTGACCCATAATTCTGCTTCCTGATCAGTCAATCCCCTAGATCTATAATAATCCAACATAGCGGATTCTGTCCAAGGATCATTGAGTATCTTTCCGTGTGTGTCGATTATGCGCTTGTATATTTCTGATCCTAGCAGTTGGTCGTTGCCTTCTCCGCCAATTAAAATACGATCATTGTTCCAGTCATTCACATGGTTGTCGCCGTTGATGATTTTGAATTTACTACGACGCAGAACCTTTTCCCACATCCAGGGATTTTCTTCGATGCTCTCCATGCTCATCACGATCTGCACCCTGCGTTCTGCTTCCTGCTGGCCTATTTCTTTTATGAGACTGGTCAGTATCAGGCTACTGTCAATTCCACCTGAATAGAGAAGCCTGATAGGAACATCTAATTTTTCCTGACGAGCATAAAGTTCACGTGCACTTGCCTGACAACACTCTTCGTAGGTCATCGAAAATCCTGCATCATACTCGGGCATACGCAACTGCGGCGGCACCGCAGTTTTGATAGGCAACTTGATATGACCAGTACGATCCATGAACATGACATTGGTGTTGATCAGTCCAGTACGATACAGTGCCGCCCAGGGCGCAATTTCTTTCTCTCGGAGAGAGAACAACAGCGAAGGCTTATAATGATACAACATTGTCATATGTGATTATCTTCCGTGAACTTCCTGACCATCTCGGTGCGTATTTCATCAATTTGTTCTTTGGTTGTAGCAAGATTGATCTTGTCTGAGAAATATTTTTGGTATGAATATATTTTCATTTTTGATGAATTTATATTTTCTGTTTGTAGTTTTATTTCTCTAAAAGCAACTGATGTATCAACATTGTTGATGTGTGCATATTCCAGTACAGCATTTGAATATGTGTTTGATTCTGGATCACATCCTGTCAGAGCAAAATCTAAATTATTCTCAAATCCTTCCCAGATGGTGATTTTACTGGTCAGTGACGCAGTAAACGTATACCTGACCAGTCTTTCCATTGCAGGTGCGCGGAGATTGCAAAGTCTTTTTCTTTCTAGATATACTGGATTCTTGCTTTCTTCTGACATTAGTACTGCATCAAGAGATTTCCATTGTAGAGCAACATGTGAAACATCGCTGAGGATTTCATTTCTATTGATTTTGTTAAACGCTGGGTTGGAAGGAATGAGTGCAAATATATCTGTGTCTACCAAACCCTTTTTCAGTAAGTTGGCAACAACAATGCTATCGCTGACATATATGATTCCGTCGTTGCAGTAGTCAACTAAAATTATTTTCATATCAATTTCCTTGTTGTGTATATTTAGTAGGTACTTAATAAACACAAAACAGTGAAAAAGACAGTATTTTTGATACTGTCTTTTCCGTTCTATATTATATTCTTTTCCATCGCTACATCTCTAGCGGATGTGCTGCCATAATAATTGAGTCATACTCTTCGTAATTTTATATTTGCTTTGCGGGCTTGTTCTAATACACTAAGCCCTATACCTGCGTCGTCCGATTGATGTAGTAATGAATCAATGTCTTTCGGAAAACACATTCCCCCATATCCACTCTGTCCGTCTGGTCCAGGTACTTGCCAATGGCTTGTACCAAGTCTTGGATCTTTCTTTGCGGCTTCTGCTACAGCTTTCCAGTTGAGTCCACATGCATTGGCCAGCTCTGCCATTTGGTTCATGTACACTACCTTGGTAGCCAAATAACTATTGGCTAGATATTTTACAAAGGCAGCTTCACCAATTGACATATATTCCATAACAGCGGGTCTCATCACTTGATCCACCACAACTGAGGCATGCTTACATGCACTAGGCAAGCCACCAATTATCACACGGCTCTGCGTGGCATACTGCTTTTCAGCATCTGCGGCTGTTATAAACTCTGGCACATGTACCAGTGAATTTATTCGTCTGCTCCAGTACTCGTAGAATTTCCATGGTGCTGTGCTATGAACTATGATTGGGCATTTGCAGTCAACCAAGCGGACAAGCACTTGTTCCAAGATAGAAACATCGCACTCGCCGCTGGGTTTACTTGGTGTCGGCAAGCAAACAAAAATAGCATCTGGATCTTGTGCTATGGTCTCGTCGAGACTCAATGACTGATCCAGGGCAGGGTCCACAGGCAAAACTTCGACGCCCCTAGACTTGGCAACAGACATCACTGCCCGACCAATAACTCCTACACCTATGATGCTGATCTTCATCTGACTGCTTTTAGAACTTGAAGCTTACACCAGCAGTTACCACTGTGCTTTGGTTATCCCACTGCACATTGTCAAAGTTGCCCACACGCTTTACACGTAGGTCAAAATCAACTGCCTTGGTAACTTCAGCACGAACGCCTGCACCAATGTTGTAGATGGTCTGGTCACCAAATGACTGCCAGCCGTAACCTGCACCAGCCAACGCATATGGTGTGAAGATAGTACCAGGGATCCTGTACTGTGCAATCGCATTGGCGACCAAAGTTTGTCCTCGGCCGTTGCCTGTGTTTGCATCATAGTAGTCGTACGCTACTTCGCCGCGCAGATACTTAGAAATATCTGCACCGGCAGCTACGCCATAGGCACTGCGATCATCATTGCCTGTGCGAACCTGCCCACCACTAAGAGTTACAAAGGTCTCAGCATGAGCAGTCGCTGCCATACCTAGAACCATCATCATCGTTAGAATAAACTTCTTCATTGTTATTTCCTTTATGTTATGCTGTAAAGAATTGGAGCGGGCGATGGGATTCGAACCCACGACATTCTGCTTGGAAGGCAGAAGCTCTACCACTGAGCTACACCCGCACTAATCATTCACAAGCACATTATATATGCTCTACCGCCACGATGTCAAGTGCCATAAGTACTTCATGGCTAGAAAAAACTTTTGTGATATGCCCTGGCGATTTTTGATCGCCAATGCTGACCGTCCCTGGTACAAGTTCTGCTGTTGGGCGCCCGAACTACCCGTTGAGGATTCGTCGCTTCCTTATGACAAACAACCACGTCTGATCAAAATCAAAAATCAAATGTTAAATGATCAAAGGCCAGTAGAATGCAATGCTTGCTGGCAAACAGAAGACAAAGGATTACCTAGTTTTAGGACGACCCGTGCTTGGACTGTGCGCCCGTACCAGACTTTAGAGACAGATGGATATCTTCCTATTGAGATCAATCTAGGCAATACCTGCAACCTACAGTGCTTGATGTGCGGACCAGAATACAGTAGCAAGTGGGCTACCAAAGAAGCACTACAGCTCAAAAGCTATCAAAATTATCAAATTACCAAACGTGATCCCGAAGCCATGGGTCAAATGATAGAAAGGCTACTAGAAGATCACGGCGCCAATTGTAAACGCATGTTGATATCTGGAGGGGAGCCTAGCATCATTCCGCTGTTCTATCAACTGAGCCAACTCATAATAGAGAGATGCAGTCCTGGTACTGAAATAATGATCAACACCAATGGTATGTTCGGTGACAGCCATTCTGAAAGATTTCTACAAGTAGTCGCAGAACTGAGCAAAAAATTTACTGTCACAATATATTGGAGCATTGATGCCAGCCACGATGCAGGTGAGTTCCTGCGCTGGGGCTTAGACTATAACGGTCTATGGAAGCAAAACATCAAGGCCTTTGAACAAGCTGGCATACACAATGTTTTACAAATCACCACCACTGCATGGAATATGCATCTACAAACAGATCTCATAAAAGACATCAACACATGGCTAGGTCGGACACTAGATATCAAACCATTGTTTAGTGCAAATCGCCCAATATACATGAATCCCGAACTGCTGGGAGCCAATGTCAAGCAATTACCATGGCCACAGCCTGCTGATTTTGAAGGCAATCAAAGAAAATATGTTAGCAGTCTATTGGACCTATTTGAAAAGATATCCAAACTAGAACCAGATATCATAGCATGTAGGCGAGGAGTATGGTGGATGGATAAGTTTCAACATCAATACACTGTGCCCATGCCCGACCAGTTACGCACAGTGTACGATCTCATATACAAGTCTGGACATATACAGACTCACCCGCTGAAGCATTGATTTTTTGTGCAGTGATACGAGCTCGCAATTCGCCCAACTCAATGGGTGTATAATCAATGTGCTCCATGCTTACACAGATATAGTCAGGGTCATTGAGACTGCGATAATGCAGGTGCCCGTGCACATTGGTCTGATAATTACCCATGCATTCCCGATGGATGGGAATATGGGTCAGTATCATGTCTTCTAGCACACGGCATGCATGGATATCATAAAAATACTTTAGATATTCCTTTGCCGGAAAGATATCATGATTACCGCGTACAAGATTCTTCTTGCCTTTGAGCCTGGCCATAATGGGCAAGAACTCCTTCTTCATGACAATGTCGCCTAGACAATAGACCTTGTCGTTGACTCCAACCACACTGTTCCAACGTTCAATCAAGGCTTCGTCCATGTCTGTGGCTTTTTCCCATGGGCGTAGTTTACTGCCATCCTCACGCAGGAAACGACAAACACCCTCGTGACCAAAGTGAGGATCAGCAATGAAAAATATGTTAGACATCATCTGCTCCTCTAAAAGTTCGCCAATCGTCTATGTTTGGCTCTTCTTGTTCATCATAAGTCCAACCCAGTGCCCGCATCATGCGATGCTTGACCAGCAGGTTGGGGCTACGGAATCGACCAGTGTCATCGAATCCCATCATCACACCAACTTCGCATACTGCACCACTACGGCAGATTCCAGCAAAGCAATGCACAACAACATTCATACGATTCTCAAATGCATGTTGTAGCAGTCGAACCAGCTCTGCGGCCTGCTCCTGGCTACACTTCATGGCTTCATCATCAACATGATCATCGCGTTCAACATCCAAGAACTCAAAGTTATGAATCTCTTTGAATGAGTGTGCAGGAACAGGACGCCAGCTGGCCGGATCAACGATGCTGATCAGCATCGAATTCTCTCCAGCCTCGTGATGGAATCTTTTTGGAATATCATCAGCGGCTACATTTTCAATCCAGGGCATCTTGGACTCCTTTGTACTATTATATAGGAAAAGCTCGCTTAGAGCGAGCTTTTTGTTGTTCAAATTAAACAGTTGGTGCGAGCAGCCGGACTCGAACCGGCACGCCATAAGCGAGAGATTTTAAGTCTCTTGAGTCTACCAATTTCTCCATGCTCGCATTTATTAGACCTCGTAAGGTGTGTATTCAATGCCGGTGGAAGCCATGCCCACTAAATTGATAGTTGTCTGAAACGCATCCAGGTTGGCAGCGGCAACCAGGACATCTGCCTGTGTCAAACTATTAGCATCCATGTAACCAAGAAGATTATTGACTTCTGCCAAGGTAGCATTGGTGCCATATACATTGTGCCACACATGCTTGATGAATGTTTCATTGCTGACGCCACCTGCATCTGTTTTGTACACGTCAGTATTCAACAGTGCTTGTGCAATCTGCTTGTTGCTCCATCCTAAATCTTTGAGATAGATTCCAGCACCCATGAACTCGGCATTGATGTCTGAAACTCCCAACCCCGCACCCAGCAATGAATAAATCTCTCCTGCGTCGCCTTCAACATCAAACGCAACCGCAGTGTCATCAAAGACCACACGTTCATGATCTTCTAGTACAAACGAAACATTTGTTGCCAACCCGCTGGTGGCCACAATAGCGTCATCTGTCTTAGACAATGAAAAATCTGTGCTGTTGCCTTGAAGCTGATAGGTATCAATTGCGTCTGTACCTGTGACACCCACTTCAACATCAACTATACCATCGCCTGTGCGGCCTGTTCCCACTGTGCCAAACGTGGCAATCTTGCCGCCGGCGCCAACTGTGGCCACAGTAACAATCAAGTTGTTAGATGCAGTACCACCAAGTCCTGTGCCCAGCAACGTAACTGTGTCGCCTGGTGCATAACCTGCGCCTGCACTGGCTGTGGCTGGATCAAGCACAACAGAATAAACTCCATCGGTCTTGGTAACATCAAATTTTGCACCTGTGCCTGTGCCTGTGGTTGTGCCAGTAACGTCCTGGTAAGTTGAGTTAATTGCTTTGTCTGCAATTTTAATTGTTGTAGTCATATATTCCTTTCGTAAACTACTCCCTCAATGAGGTAGCGTATTATACTAAGAATATTATAGTTTTGTCAAGTGTTTTTGGTGCCCCAGGAGGGACTCGAACCCCCACTCTTTCGAACCTGATTTTGAGTCAGGCGTGTCTACCAATTCCACCACTGGGGCAATCTCTGGTACCAAGAGCTGGACTCGAACCAGCCACACCCAGATTTTCAGTCTGGTGCTCTACCTGATGAGCTATCTTGGCGTAACTCTAACACAGCCATACGAAATGCTTCTCGTGCATCATCTTTGGCTGGTATGTATTTTTGTTCTTTGATCTGTTGCACTTCACGATAGTTAGAATACTTTTCTTCTTGCCACATATCGTCTTGAGCATCGATCATGCGCTCAATTGCATCTAGGAATTTGTCTATGTATTCAGTTGACATTAACTGCTTTCCCCTACTGCCCTATTTTTAATATAGCAGAGAACACAGTTAACGTCAACTGAAAAATGTTACCAATTAGTTTGGAAACGATTGTTGTAAGCTATCAGCTCTTGAACATTCTTGTGTTCAAAACCAGGTTGCTTTAATCTAGCCAATTGAGACTGGCTAGATGTTTTTACCGGTGCTGATTTTTCGGCGCGATGAATATCGCTAAGACTTCTAAAACCCAGCACTTTGTTGACCGGAAAATATCCCACGTCAACTCTCTTTTCGGTGTTGCCTCCCAACACCTTGACATACTTGGTTCCTTCATAGTATTCATATCCCATAAAGAATCCAACATGCCCGGACCAATTGTCTCGGCCCCTGCGTAAAACTACTATGTCACCGTGACCCGGCTCAAGAGTTTTGAGACCGTAATGCAAGAAGCTACGTGCTCGTAGGCTTCCTGTGGTTTCCCATCCGGTGTTTGACAACACAGCATTCATGAAACCTGCACACCAAGGTGTAATCAAGGGATCCACTGGTCCTGTATTGCCGTTGGCCATGAGTGTCTTTAACTCACGCCTGTCTTTACGAGCGTCTTTTCCTTGCAACCTCTGTGCTTCTGCTACAGGGGCTAACTTGGAACGCCTAGACCCGTCTCCGTATGTAGATTCTGTGTTGGCAGAACATCCGGCTAACGCCAAGACCACTGCACACACAGAGATGAGAGATGAACTTCTCATTTGTACCTCCATGTTTTTAAGGGCAGAACTACTTAGTACACTTTGTTACCCTTAAAAGCATAGAGATAAAGATGGCACCGTCTACAGGTATCGATCCTGTGCTAGGAGCTCCACAAACTCCGGTGCTTCCATTACACCAAGACGGCAAAAGAAAACAGGGCCATTATGGCCCTGTTATAGACAGACAATATTATATTATCTTATGCTGTTTGTTTTTGTCTTGTGGCCAACAAGATTACTGTTGGTACAAGCAATGCAAACAATGCACTGTACATGTCGTAGATTGGTAGCTTTTCCATCCTGGCTGTGTAGCTGAGATAGAAGCTGCCTGCTACAGCAATCAATGAACCATAGAACATGGCATTTTCTCTCAGATTAACGTTCAGGCTGTGCAACAAGATTGGCACGAACATGCTGACACGGATGACACCCATCAACATGACCACAGTCCAGATTTCAACTTGTAACCAAGATACCAACCATGCGCCGAGCATAAACACAGCCATGATGATTCTTGACGCTAGTACGTTTTCTTTCTTGATCCATTCCATACTCACCAGGCTGCTCACATAAGTCAATGCCGCATCAATCACTGTTGAAGTTTGTCCTATCAAGATAGTTGCAAACGCAATGACTGCTCCTACACCTAGCACGGTTCCTAGCGCAAGCATCTGGGTAGTGTCTGGTGCTTTGACTTCAAGTCCGTTGGCAAAAGCATACATGCCTAGCCCACTTACCATGAAACAAATGATTCCAAATACAATAGATGCGATTGTGAATGCTGGCATGATATTTTCCTTGGGCATACTAAATGCCTTCTGCCACATCATGCCATGACCCGATGATCCAGCGGTGATGGTGATAAGCCAGGCCACTGCAAAGGTTGTGATAAACTTGTAATCCAGCACAGTGGTCAACTCATTTTTGCCCATGCTGACAAAAGCATTGCCCGAAGAAACAATCGCAAAGTATGCAATGCCCATCAGTATCAGCCACAGTACACTTTGTACCGCACCTGTGAAGATGCCAGTTCGTATACCGCCATTCATTGTGAAAAACAATGTTATCAATCCAATGGCTAGACTGGCATAGATTGGCGCGATGGTTGCTGATAGACCGGCAAATGCCCATAGCTTGGAGATTGCAGTGAATGCCAAGATCAAGGCAGCGAAAGCAACCAGCATGAATTCCAGCTGATATAGTTTGCTGGTTCTGGGACTAAAATTTTCATTGACATACCGAGTGAGAGAATATCCGTCAGGATATTTTTCTCGCACACGACTCATTATAAATCCAATCACTAGCAAACTGACTGCATTAGGTATCGTGAACCATAATAGGCCTATCAGACCCCAGTTGTAGGCCACCGCTGGGCCAACAAAAATAGCAATGGCCCAGAACCAGTGTGACGAAATTGCCAGGCCCGCTGATCCAATCTGCAAAGATCTGTCAGCGAACATAAAACTGTCATAGGTCTTGTTCCACCCTTTATTGGCTACCAACAAAATTACAGTTAGCGCCAACAAAAAGATTGACCCAAATAAAATAATATCTGTCATTTTTTTCTCCTATCACGACCATATCATAATCATGTAGGATTATTTAAGTGACTGGTAGCCGCACCTGGTATTGAACCAGGGACCTAACGCTTATCAAGCGTTTGCTCTACCACTGAGCTATGCGGCTATGTAATTGGTGCCCCTGGAGAGACTCGAACTCCCAACCTACGGTTTCGAAGACCGGCGCTCTAATCCATTGAGCTACAGGGGCAAATTGGCGGAGATAGTTGGATTCGAACCAACGGTAGAGTTTAATCCCTACGACGGTTTAGCAAACCGCTGCCTTAAGCCGCTCAGCCATATCTCCGTATTTTATCAGCTTGGAATCACATGTGGAATGTATGGAACTGCTCTAGGACCACCATACAGTTGTTCAAAAAGTTTTTTAGCCTCTTGCGGAGTATCCGCATAGACTCGCTTCTTTTCTTCACCTTGTGGTGTTCTAACAGTTGTCTCATACATTGGCATGTGATTCTCCTTGATTGGCGGAAGCGGTGAGATTCGAACTCACGGTACCTTGCGGTACGACAGTTTTCAAGACTGTTGCAATAAACCGGACTCTGCCACACTTCCTTAAATACTTGTATGCTTTACATTCATTCAGAACAAAAACTCTTGCCACTGTTGGCAGACAACAAAAAAATTGGTTTGTTCGCCAGCGGCGGATTTGACAGTACACTATTGTTGTTTGTTTGTCTAACCATATACCAACAACACCGTCTTCCATTAAATCTAAGAATATTTACTGTTCCTCGCCATGACGATAGTATAGCACATGCTTCTCGAATAGTAAACTTTTTCAATGAACAATTTAATACATCATTGGAAATATCCACAGTCGGCAATCCAAATCTGTCACACGAACAACAGGTGCTCAGCGGGGTCATGCAAGCACGTGATTTGTGTGACCACCTGCTGATAGGCGATACCAGTAATCCCACGCACTTGCCAAATGGACCTGCACGTGTGCGTAGCATGTCTCCTCGTTTCGTACAACCTTTTTTTGACTGGACAAAAAAGCAAACAGTGCAATTGGCACACGAACTAGGACAACTGGAAAAAATTGCAGAACTGACACACACCTGTACAGAAAGTAGCAGTATCAGGTGTGGTCAATGCTGGCAATGTCTTGAACGTGCCTGGGGTTTTTCTCAAAACAATCTAGCCGATAATGGCACAATGTAATTGGTAGCAATGGCTGGGATCGAACCAGCGACACGCGGCGTATGAGACCACAGCTCTACCAACTGAGCTACATTGCCATTTAGTCCTTGGGATACCAGTCCTTTTTAGTAGCGCCTTGAGGAGCTGGCTTCTTTATCATCATGATCTTGTCATATGCGGCAGCATTCATGCATACCCTATCTGAATACATGTACTTTTCAGCCACTGCCTGCTTGAGACTGGCGTAACAAGAATCATAGTCCTTGAATGGTACAACACCATGCGAATAGGTTCCATCTGAGCCCATTAGCATGATGACCATCACTACCTTGTGAGTCAACATCGATTTGTTTCCTTTTGTTGATATGCTGTGAACACAGCACAGGAAATATAGCTGATCTCTCCTGTGCTGTCAATGACTATTTTACACGTTTGAGATATTCTCTATCCAATGTGCCCTCTTGGAATTCAAGCAGTGCAGTGATACCTGGATAGATATGCTTGGGGTCGCCGCTGTCTCTGTGTGCTCGAGAAATTGCACGGGCTCTGGCCGCCACCATGATTGCCAATTCAAACTTGTTACCGCCTGCCATCTCAACACACTTTTCAATGTCCACTTGGTCGTGCCTACTTGGAATTCTGTGACTGTTGTTCATTTGTTGCCTTCCGGGTGTATGCACAATATTGTACACGTTATTATAACAGGCTGTGTGTGCATTGTCAATGGTACTTAGGGGTGACCTATGGGATTTGAACCCATCCTATCGGAATCACAATCCGAGGTGCTAACCGCTGACACTAAGGTCACACCTAAGCGCCATCAATCAAAATTGTCTGCCACGTATCTCATGATTTGACCATGCGACACTGATAGGTGTTGCCCTGGTGCACGATTGCCGGCACCACTAGAATCAAAATAATTTGAAAACACAATACCATATGCTGTAAAGTCCACATTGGTTTTTGCATGAGCACCCACTGTGGTCACACGACCTGGCATTGACCTTTGGGCTTGGTGTAGATACACAATGGTCTGGCGCACTGCCTGTGCACCAAGGCTGTATCCGTACAGTTCATAGTAACCGCGATGACGTTCAATCATGTCAACTGCCCGGCCCATGTAGTAAGGACTGGTTGCAATGGGTTTGAGATTTCTTTTCTTGGCAAAATCTTCAAATGCCTGTTGATCAAACTGTTCCTGAGATCCGCGAAAGCCAATGATTATGCCCTGTGGCTCTGCGGAGGCGCTGGCTACAAATAGTAGCAAAGACGCCAGCGCCATTCTTATCTTCATACAAGTACTTAGTAAATGGTGCCGGATGTCGGGTTCGAACTGACGACCTGCCGCTTACAAGGCGGCTGCTCTACCACTGAGCTAATCCGGCGTTATATGTTTGGTGGGTGATGAGAGGGTCGAACTCCCGACATCCTCGGTGTAAACGAGGCGCTCTACCACTGAGCTAATCACCCGCAGTGTAGTATATATGCATGATCAACATGACCATGACTATTAGAGGCATCCACATGAGATAAACAAATGCCTTTGCAAATTCTACGATCTCTCTCACTTGAACACTTCCTTTGATTGGTGGGGAAGGATGGATTCGAACCAACTCAGCCATAAGGCAACAGATTTACAGTCTGCCGCGACTCTCCAACTTCGCCGCTTCCCCTTAAAATAGTCCCGGTGATGCCTCCGGGTTAGCCATTACGTTGCTAACATTCTGTCGCCTCATGAGAGACAGTTTTGTGTTCACGCTCCCGATCCACGCTCGAGAGAGACTGGTTGTAGATTGGCATACCCCGAGGGACTCGAACCCCCACCAGCGGTTTTGGAGACCGATATGCTGCCATTACACTAGGGATACACGATTGAATTTGTAAGTAGTGCAACCATCGTTATATGCACCATTCACCCGTGTAACAAGCTCGAGCGGGACTCGGTACGTCACTTGGGATATCAGTCCAGTTTGCCTCCGTTACAGGCCTCCGCAGTTCCCCGCGGGTGGGAGTTGAACCCATTACCTTTTACTATATCAGTCCTTCGAAGAAACTTTTATAGCGTGACTTTCTCTTGCTGACACTTACAAAACTTGGAGCGGGTAAGCGGTCTCGAACCGCTGGCCTTAACTTTGGCAAAGTTACGCTCTACCAACTGAGCTATACCCGCATTAACTTGGCGACTCGTGGGGGAATCGAACCCCCGTAATCGGATAGACAATCCGAAGTAATGACCATTATACGAACGAGCCTAAATTGGCTCCTCGACCTGGGATCGAACCAGGGACAACCTGATTAACAGTCAGGTGCTCTACCATCTGAGCTATCGAGGAATAAAAGGTTTGAGTGCCCAGCTATCCTTTCGGCCTCGCTGGATTGTCTCGAACAAAGGAGTTTGGTGGACACTTGCCAGACACTCTGTGTTTAACATAGCCCCTGCTATGCCGTATCTGTAAGGACTCTACTTTGTCGTCTACCTCAAATTTTGGTGGAGATGGACGGGATCGAACCGACGACATCATGCTTGCAAAGCATGCGCTCTCCCAACTGAGCTACATCCCCAAATTTTGGTGGCCCCTGAGAGACTCGAACTCTCACGCCTAAGCACTGGCTTCTAAGACCAGCGTGTCTACCAATTCCACCAAAGGGCCGCGATATGGAGCACCGGGCTGGATTTGAACCAGCGAATCACACGCTTTGCAGGCGTAGCCATTAGACCGCTCTGGTACCGGTGCGTGTTGGTTGCGGAAGCAGGATTTGAACCTGCGATCTCCAGCTTATGAGGCTGGCGAGTTAACCACTTCTCCATCCCGCGATAACATGGTAGAGCATAGCGGAGTCGAACCGCTCTTACCAGGATGAAAACCTGGTGTCCTAACCGATAGACGAATGCTCCATAAATTGTGCTTGGCTGGGGATGATGGATTCGAACCACCACAGACGGAATCAAAATCCGTAGTCCTACCATTAGACGAATCCCCAATAACCCAGCGAATTGGTCGGAGTAGCAGGGTTCGAACCTGCGACCCCCTGGTCCCAAACCAGGTGCGCTACCAGACTGCGCTATACTCCGTTAATTGGTGTACCCTCTGGGACTCGAACCCAGGACCCTCGGATTAAAAGTCCGATGCTCTAACCAACTGAGCTAAGGGTACGTAAGTGTTAAAGTCTCATGATCGATATTATTGGGCACTACTTGCAAATTTAGACATTGGGTGCTTCCCAGTCATAGCCAATGCAGTTATATCAGGACCTGTCTCTGGCAGATTAGGCCCGCATAGTGTGCACGTCTGCACACGATACCTTGTAGTGACCAATAATATCGACCATCCGTAGATGATCAATACCAATCGCATCTGGATTTTACTCTCTGCGTTACCGCCGCAGATTTGATCCCCAGTGCCGCCCATATGGAAGAGTTTATTGTGCCTTCCGCAGTCTCGTTCCGCATCGCACATTATTCACTTACTATACTATGCTTCAGTATGCCAGTCAACCTGCTTTTCGCGATTTTCTAACATTTCTTTTGCACGAGCAATCTTGCCTTGTAGCAGTCGATTGGTCAGGTCCTTGTTCATCACATAACCTGCCGATTCAATTGCTTGCATAACAAGCCTGTCGTTCAGTGTAGCATAGTCTATCTGTTCTGTCTTCTTCAATCTCTCTCCTGTATGTCCAATAAAAAACCCTGGGTGTCTAGTCCAGGGTCCTTGTTGTTGTTATTTTAGAGTCTGCTTAGTGTTTGCAGTCTCCCAACAAGGACCTCGAATTGGCATCTGAACTTGGTGCATACCAGTTACCGAGTTTAATGCCAAAGCAATGGCGTCCCTCGGTTGTGGGTAACATCTGTTCGCGTGTCAATTGTGAATACATTTTTTGCATCATGTCCCTATTGTATGATAGTTTATTTAGTCTGTCAACCTCTTTCAAGGTATTTATGTCTGCATTTTACCGTTTTTGAACAACAAATAAATTTGGTGCCTCCTCCGGGACTCGAACCCAGAACCTGCCGATTATGAGTCGGATGCTCTAACCAATTGAGCTAAGGAGGCGATTGTTAGAAAGGTATCTTTATGATACCAGGTGCTTGGCAAGGCATCTTTCCGTCTGGGCCTGGCTCACATGCTTTTTGCAAAGCGGTGCAACCAGACAAAACCAAACACAAGGACACTACCCCCAAACTCTTAACGACACACTCTACGATCAATGTAGGCACGATAGTACGGATCCCATTCTCGGTAGACTCGACAATGAACAGGACGTTCTATGTACACTGGTTGAGGTTGATGCACAATTACAGGAGCCCTGGGTTGGTCCATGTTTCTACCAACTTCACCGCCCACTGTGGCACCCACCACAGCACCCACTGCCGATCCAACTGGACCACCGCCAAGAGCACGACCAACTGCATATCCGCCCACTGCACCAACTCCTGTGCCCACTGCCTGATTAGGGCCGCTGGCACAGCCTGCCAATGCTGTTACTGCTACAAATGCCGATATCAATTTGATCCTGTTCATGGTGTTGTTCCTCTGGTGCATTATTTAGTATGCGCAACGAGCACTATTTCCATAGTACCGCTGACACTGATACCAAGAATTCCACCTGCGCTGTTCTCTATATCCGTTGTAATCATTTCTGTACATGGGACGATATTGATACTGCGGAGGGTAAATGGTTGGCGCTTCTACCACGACTGCACGAGGCGGACCATAGTAGCCCACAGGCGTCACTGCACATCCGCCCAGAGTGGTAGTCAATGCAAGTGCTGTGATTACTAGAGTCCGCTTCATGTTCATCTCCTGGCCTTAGGCCACTGCTTCGAGCACGTCTTCAGCTGTGGTGCCTTCACCGCGCTTGGTGAGTGCCGCACGTGATGCCGCCACACGTTCTGCGCTCATCTTGGAGCCGTGCGTGTCCAGCATGTAGTTCACTGCTTCGGCCTTCGTCATGGGCTTGGGAAGATCAAAGAGCTCGATGTCGGTATGGCCAGTGCGCTGAAGCACCTTGATACGCATCATGTCGGTTGCCCAACGCACCTTCATCTTGCCGTTGCAAATCGAAGTACCAACTACGGTATAAGTCTTGTTAGTCATTTTTCAGTTCCTTTTGTGTGTGTGAAAGTTTCAACCTACGCTCATAGTTTAACGTCGACGAAGCTGTGGGTCAACCACAGATCCGTCCAAAATTGGCCACGCCATGAGCGCAAGTCCTGCGAAGGCCAAAAGCAATCCAGTCAGTAGGCTAGCATGCGGGTCTGCATCCATACCACCAACTGCTCCAAAAACAATGAATAGTCCAGTGATAAAACGTATCATCATGCTCTCCTTACTGTGTGCACTCATTATAGCGCACCGTATTGTGAATGTCAACCACTTTTTTTGGGTTTGTCAAATTATTTTCTAGCAAGGACACTACCCAAAATCAAGGCAGCCGCCCAGGTGTAGAAATTATAAGGGATGGCCAGTGCAGGGAACAAGGTGTTCAGTGCCCAGATGGACGCCAGTGGCCCAAATACAATCAACAAGATTACAATGATTAGAAATCCTGCCACGCTGGTTGTAGTGAACTTCATGTGCTTACTCCTTAGCGGATTTTTCGCCAAACTTGACAGTGCCTTCGGGGAATTCTTTGTCCAAGTGATCTGCTGCCTTGCTACCAAGATTACCAAGTATCCGGGCAATCTTGCTTGCTATGCCTGGAAGGTAATAAAGTACCACTCCGCCAATCACTGTTCCTATCAGTGCTGAAAACATAGTTTTAGTCTCCTTGTTCAATTAAACCACCTCGAGCATGTTGGCAGGCACACGATAGCGACCCTGCGCTGTTTGCACAATCACGTTCTTGATCTTCACTTCCAACACCGTGCCGGCAATGGTCTGGCCAGTGCGGTTGCTTGTGAATCTGACATTGATGCCCTGGCTCAGGGTACGCACGTTGGAACGAACCAACTGACCCTTGCGATACTTGATCGCGGCAAAAATGCTGTCAAGCTGATCGTTTGTGAAGTCACCAAACATGATAGTTTCGTTAACTTGCTGGATTGTGATCTTTGCCATCTGTGTGTCCTTTCTGTTTAACATGTATGTATTATGCACTATTTGGGTCTGGGTGTCAACCGTTTTCTGAACTTTTTTTCACTTATTTTTGGGTGTTGTATTTTTGCAACACTCAGTCAGTGAACTGGGGAACAACACCATTTTTCATCACCCAGCTACCTTTGCGGAGCAACTGGCGTGGGCCAAATTCGTCCTGCAAGATGATGCCACGTGGTGTGCATATGGCAATGAATTGTTGGCTCCAGGCACGGAACAACATGGCATTGCCAGCATAACCCACATGGGTGGCCTCCGTTTGGATCACTCGTCCTTCTGCGGCAATCAGCACAGCGCCGCCTCTGGACACTTCAATCTCAAACCCAGACACGTCTTGCCCGTGGCGTTGGATGTTGTTGTAATTGCCTTGGCATTCGTAGGCCTGTGCGGCGCCAGCGGATGCAACCAAGGCAAGAGCAATCAGTGTCTTTTTCATTGGAACAGTCCTATTGCATACAATCCCAACAGGATTGCGTTGACTGCTATCAAATTGGCTTCGCGGATGCGGATGGCCCAGGTAAGGTACACCACAGCACCTGCGTTCAGCAGGTAGATGTTGGCAGGATCAATGCGCAGGCTTGTGCACAAAGCGCCAGCGCAACAAAGCGCACAGCCTGTCCATTTCAAGTAAAAGTTCATTTCCTTATTCATGTACTCATTATAGCGCAGAGCACCCAGACGGTCAACCGTTTTTTCAGGAAATTTGTCAGAAAAAAGCAGGTGTTGCACAAATACAACACCTGCTAAGTCATTGATTTCATTGGATTTTTACGCTGGGCTAACCCATTGATTTTGCTAGAGTTTTTTCCAGCACAAAATCCTGGTTATCCACAGGGTTTTTCAGGGCTAATCTGCGCTCTAACTGCTCTGCCAGGGCCTGGGCAAATTCCGGGCTCACTTCCATGAGTCCTTTTGCAAAGCATTCAGCACCCAAGTTCATTGCATCCATTGCAGTGAATACCCTTGAAGCTTCAGCAAGGTCGCTTGAAGTTGGATGGAATTGCATATCAGCGAATCCGATAGCAGGTCTTGTTGAACACTACTCCGCGGCCAGGTTCACGATGACGGGTTTCGGTGCATTCCCGAACACGCCCGTTGGGCATGACAACCTGATAGCGAGAAAAAGCAGGTCCGCCCAAATTGGCATTGACCACGTAGGGTCGCGGAACTGGAAGAGGGGGATTTTGATGTGCCAGGGCTGAACCCGAAATGGCAACAGCGGCAAAAGCGGCAAGGGCATATTTCATGTGTGTTCTCCTATGTGTGTTGAAGCTCTATCAGCTTACAATTTGAGTATAGCGCAACCAAATGCTATGGTCAAGAACAAAGACAACCGTTTTAGATTTTAGACGTAAATGGGTTGACCATGCTCCATCGGTTGAACACCCTGGAAAAGTTATCTGGCTCGGTTACCCACATCCTGTCTCTTCGATGCAGTGTTGCAATGTTGCTCCATATGACCATGTCGCCGTTGGACCAAGGACAATTAAAAATGGTGGGTTGCTTATCCAGCAGGAGTTTGGCCTTGTTGAGAAGGGTCAATAGGTCTGACGGCATGCGCCAGCCGCGAGCATCACGTGCATTTTTGATCCAGCCTTTGCTGTTCACACCAAGAAAGCGTCTACCTGATTCTGGATTTACACGCACAGCTGGGCGCCACTCGGTATTGTTGACCTTGGCCAATCGTGTACCTGCAAGCAAGCTGTTGAAGCTGTGATATTCAAATTCACAATTATCCCAAAAAGTTTTAACAACTGGATCATGTATGCTTTCATACACTGTTTCCAGATCAATAAATTGTGTGCCGCCGCCCTTGTAGCCGCGAACATCTTTGGCCCACAACGCACGAGAAGGATATGGTTCGATTCCTGGCTCAAATGCAATGTCTGAATGCCATGGCATGAATCCATAGAATGTCTTGTCTTCATTTTGCGGAACATTCAATGAACCATAGTCATCAAGATCATACGTGGTATATGCAATACCGGCAGTGTCAACGTGAGTGCGTTCGCCTGTGAAAATTTCATAGTCATCGGCGGTCCACGCTGTACCAAAATATTGACAAAACCTGCTGACTTTTTCAACAGGGGTTTCAACGTTCAGTCCTTTTATGTGTATGACTTTTCTTTTGATTAGCAATTCTTGCCACCACTGTGGGCCTTCATCCAGGAGCACTCCAATGTCCTCGCCTGGATCAAGGGTTATGGTTGTCCCAAAATGAAAGAACTCATCTTTTTGCTTCATGCTGTTTTATTGCTCAATAGCACTCCTGTGTCCAGTAGCGATATCCATATTGGTCAATGGCCTGAACTGGACGGCAGACAGTGGTGTTACCATACACTGGTGGGTAAACGTACACGGGCTCTGGTGGGTAAACGTACACAGGTGGTGCGTAAGGAGGTGTGCGATAGTACTGGTTGGCAATCACGCCACCAATGATAACGCCACCAATCAACGGTGCCACCCAATTATGTTGTTGGTGGTGATGGTGATGACGATGCCCTGAATGTCGGTGTCTATCGTGTCCCTGTGCCATGGCACTGGATGCTACCACCAGCAGGCCTAGAGCAATTACTCCTATTAGTGCTTTTTTCATAGCAGTGTTCTCCTCTTGGTATTTACCAGGGGATCAAAAGTCCCCTGGTGCCACTTGCAACACACGCACACCCTGGGCACGGATGGCGTCAACTACCTGAGTACGGTCGTCAAACCACAGGTATGGATTACCATAGTCTGCACGGATTTCCTCCAGCAGTTCAACCTTGACGATTGAGTCCTGCCTGTAATCTCCTGCCCTACGCATGTACAGCGCATGGAAAGGGATTTCATTGGCATCCATCCAGGCCACAGTACGATCACGAGTTTCACTGCCACGTCCAGAACACAGGATGACCCTATGCCCTGTACCAGTTCCGTAGAACGTTTTCAGCAGGAACACAATGTCTTCATGCACTGTGTCGCGATCCATGCCAGCATTGAATGCCTTCCAGTTTTTGGGCTTGTTGGCAACCCACTGGCGTCTGTGCTCGATGTTGGCGAGCGTGCCATCGATGTCGAAAACTACAATTTTATGCATCTCGCCCTCCGTGTTTGTGTTTAACATGCCCAAATTATAGCACAATTTGGGCCTGTGTCAACCTTTATTTTGGCAAGAGCTAAGTCATTGAATTTCAAAGAGATTTTGTGTTGAGTTTTTGTTAACAAAACGAACATCCCATGCAATAACGGTTCTATGACCAGTGCCTTTCCATGGGTAAACAGTGTGGGCAAGATGACTTGGAAACACGATACACTGCTTGACATTTGGACTCATCATGAATGTGTCTGTGAACACAAATCTAGGAATGTCTCTAGACACCGGCAACCTAAGTTCCAACTTGCCATCAGTAACTGAACTGAGTGGATCAAATTGTGGACTATCAATGTAGATGTTGCCAGATATGTTTGC
>Ga0222712_10001895_pt1 | contig 24910 bp, 49 predicted proteins | sample C33_657DmetaG_FD_165043 | JGI IMG/M metagenome (GOLD analysis project Ga0222712, IMG submission 165043) | Estuarine water microbial communities from San Francisco Bay, California, United States - C33_657D | ecosystem: Environmental > Aquatic > Marine > Unclassified | place: USA: California... | reverse complement strand
TGTTATACTTGGTAGTAACACCTACCAAGGTGTTATTGTTTTCTAAGGAGGAAACTATGATTAAATTTATCGAAAGAAACAAAGAGATCATTAGCATACTCAGCATACTGACTTTAGTAGCGACTTTGTCAAACGCTGCTAATGCTGAAACACAAATAGGTGACAAAAATAATTTGAGTATAGAACAGGCTCAGGAGCAAGGAAACGCCTCGAAAGAGGTTTTTTTGGTTTCTAAGGCTAAAAAGTTAGAGAGTTTTGAAAATAAGGTTTCTCTGACCGATATCGAATTAAAGCAACTCCTTTCCCTTGTAGGGTTTAAGGGGCAAGATCTTGTAGTGGCTTGGGCCATTGCCAAGAAAGAATCTAATGGTAGGCCTTTGGCATTTAATGGCAACCACAAGACTGGGGACTCCTCTTATGGAATGTTCCAAATTAATATGATTGACTCTTTAGGTCCAGATCGTAGAGATAAGTTTGACTTGGACTCTAATGCTGAATTGTTCAATCCCGTCAAAAATGCTGAAATTGCATACTATATGTCTAACGGCGGAGAAGACTGGTCTTCATGGAAGGGTATTACCCCAAAGACCAAAATGTGGATGAAAAAATTTCCTAAATAAATAAAAATAAACTAAGAGCACCTATGGAAACTCTGTAGGTGCTTTTTAGTTTCTTAAAATAAGATTTATTGCTACCCTTGGAGCCTTTATTGTCTCAACTTCATGAGCAAGATTTTTAGGTACAAAAATAAAGTCGCCTTCTACTACATGATCTTCATTTTCTAAATTCTCTCCAGTGCGCCAAATCATCTCGCCCTTAACTACCCACTGAAACTGGTCAACATAGTCTCTATGTTTACTTCCAACGACTCCTCTGTTTTTCATCAAAGATACTAGGCAAAAGTTTCCATCGTATATTTTTGTAGAATATTGGGAAATGCCCCACTCAGTTACTGGTGAGAGTTCTGGAATAATTGACAAATATTTATCTTTTGGATCATAAAGTTGAAATGCCAATCTAGACCAAAATCTACACTTTAATCTCATGTCAGAAGATTCTCCCTCAACAAAATCATTTAAAAGGTAAGACCTTTCTGGAAAAGCGGCCAAATCTTCATAAACATACTTAGACACTACTGACATAATTGTGTCTAAAGATGGAAGATCCGTAAAAACATTTTTAAATATATGGATTCTATTTTCATCACGAGCCTTTTGTACAAGACCCATATCTATTGCTGACAAGTTTGACATTTTACTTACCCCTTTATATGACTTAATTGCTTTTTCAATTTTTTCTAAAGAATCTACTAGCGAAAGATTTTGAATATCTATATATTCATGATCAGTACCAGAATATTCTGCAAATTCTTTATAATGGTATTTGTAGCCTACTGATGACAAAATTTCAAAAACTTTTGTATTTTTATCACACCAAAAAGCATTAAATAATCCTGTTCCAGAAATGCTTGCAATTACTTTTGCAGAACTAAACATTTTTATTTGTTCAAACAAGGTATAATCTTCTGCATAAACAATTGTATATCCATTTTTTTGAAACAGACTTTGGATTTCTGCTTCTTGTGGTGTAGATCTAGCCTTTGCCCATATGAACCTTTGTCTTTCTTCATCTGACAAAGACTCTTTATTGGAATAATACTCTATCTGTTTTTCATAACTTCTGTTATATCTTTCTCTTGAAATAAAAAACTTTTCTGTTTTATTAGAACTAAATAAATGATTAAAACTTTTTTTAAGCATATCTATTGCTAAATAATTATATTTAAAATATTCACTTTCTCCACAAGGCTCTGTTCCCATGTAGCAATCACAAAACGGAAAATAATGAGAACTTCGTGTTGCCCCATTATTTCTGTAAAAATCTTCTGGTATTGTGTTATTCATATCAAAAAACAAAATAACCTTTTCAAAAGAATAGTTTCCAACTCCAAGATTAAATATTCTAGTATGCTTGTATCCAAGAGAATCCATTTGATCTATGGTAACTTTATTTTCTTTAAAGTAGTGCTCTTGAAATCCGTTCTCATAAAAAAATGGCTTTATACCTTTATATTTTAACTGCAAAATTTTAAATTGTGCATAAACATCCATCAAAGAGTGTCCATATGCAGCATATGTAGGGAATAAATAAGTGTCTCCAGGAATATGAGTTACTGGACCATCATCATTTTTTATAGAAAAATTGTTAATAAGTATTGCATCAAAGTCATAGTCTAAAAATTTTTCCTGACTAATTGAAGAACAATTTAAACGATCTATCATTTTAACCAACTAACTACTGCGTATCTTTCACCAGATGTTACTGGCAATACAGAGTGATTGTAGACATATGTTGATGGGAAAACCAAAAATTCGTTTGCAACTGGCTTATGGGTAATATTGAATCTTGGAAAAACTATTTCTCCGCCTTCATAATTATCATTAATATAGTAAATTGTTGACATTCTTCTATGGTAGTCTTTATGGTCATCAATATGATTTACAAATTTTTGTCCAACACCATACTTTAATATGCTGTATTGGTCATGCCACGTTGTAGAAAGTCCATGGGATAACTTATAGTCGTGTTCAAGTGGTCCAAAATTTTCAAGGAATAGATTTGATAAAGAACTAAAGAACGCACCCTTAAATCCAACAAACTCTTTAATCTCTACGTCACTGTATGGAACTGGTACTACAAAAGTATCTCTTAGTTCTTTGTTTTTGCCAGCCTCTTCATCCCCTGTTTTTACTCCTGCCAACTGCCATTCTATTTTTGCACTAGACATTCCTTCTTCTATATCTGAAATTAAAGAGTTGGAGTAATTCAAGGCATTTGAATAAACAAAAATGCCTGGAGCAAGTTCTCTCTTATTCATTACCATTTGCCTAACGGACAAGATGCTAACTTCATTTTACTTTTTACTGTCATAAAACACCCACACTTTTTACACTGCTTAGTTAGTTTTATCAATTCTGGGCATGCTTTGCAAATTGAGTATCTTTCATTAAATAGTGTATCATCTACCCATTCTGTAGTTGGATTAACTATATCCATTGGCCCAACTATAGACGCTTTGTTGGTCTCTATTATTTCTTTTATTTTATCTATTCGATTTAACATAATATAATTCTACCATACTGCTTTTTCTAGTATTCTATTTGGTAGCCATCGTAAACCAAGAAATGATCTGTGTAGAACAAGTCATTTGGTTCACAGTTAATCGAAACAACTTCATGAGGAACATTTGTTATAGTTAACTCTGTTATATCAGTCCAAGAGTTAGTGTCTGCAGACCATAACTTATCTGTAGTCAATAGATTTTCAGACTTAATCATTTTAGCAACACCATCTCTCTGTGTAAGCATGTAGTGACTTCCTGAATACATTTCGTTTCCTATCATAACAGCAACTGTTGCAGTTGATATTCCTATATTCATAATTGTTGTTTCTTTATTTGGAACAATCTGAATGCTTTCTGGGTTTGTGCTAATCCAGGCTTCCATTTGTTCTTTTGTAAAGTTTACACCCAATCCAGGAATTTCTGCAGAGACAAGTACATCTCCTACCTTAAGATTTTTTGCTAGAGTATATCCTTCTGTAGTCAATACTAATGTATCTACACCAACAGACTTGTTAGGAGCAAAGGTGTAGGCAGGTGTAACTTCTGGTGTAACTTCTGGTGTTACTCCTGCTGGTGTAACTTCTGGTGTTACTCCTGCTGGTGTAACTTCTGGTGTTACAGAGGGTGTTACTCCTGCTGGTGTAACTTCTGGTGTTACAGAGGGTGTTACTCCTGCTGGTGTTACTGTATTCTGTATACATTCGCCAAATGTTGGGTTCCAAGTATATCCTGGAAGGCATCCGTATTGATCTACAGGAGTAACTGGTGTAACTGGAGTTACAGGAGTAACAGGTGTAACGGGGGTTACAGGCGTTACTGGAGTAACAGGAGTAACTGGTGTAACTGGAGTTACAGGAGTAACAGGTGTTACGGCTGGTGTTACGGCTGGCTCTACACACTCTCCAAGATTTACATTCCATACCAATCCGCACTGACCGCATTGGCTTGAAGATAATAAACTTGTATCAGCACATGGATCTGGTGTAACTGGAGTAACAGGAGTTACAGGAGTTACTGGAGTTACAGGTGTAACAGGTGTAACTGGAGTAACAGGTGTAACTGGAGTAACAGGAGTAACTGGAGTTACAGGAGTAACTCCTGGATCTATACACTCACCAAAATTTGCATCCCATACTAAGCCACACGCACCACATTGTGACTGAGGAATAAGGCTATAGTCTGAACAGTCTACTGGTGTTACAGGTGTTACAGGTGTAACTGGAGTAACAGGAGTAACTGGAGTTACAGGAGTAACTGGTGTTACTGGTGTAACAGGTGTAACAGGTGTAACTGTACAATTAGTTGGCAATGCAGGCATTGAAACAGTTGAGCAAGAGTAGTTAGTTCCACCACCGTTTGGCAAGCCAGCAATTACATCAGCATATGCAGCACAAGCATTGTTTATATCTTGAACTACAACATTGTTTTCATCAACGACAAAAGTATCTGAAGTTGGTGTACCCTCATAACAATATGTAATGTATGCTGTTCCAGTTGCTGGTGGTGTTACAGGTGTTACAGGTGTCACAGGTGTTACAGGTGTCACAGGTGTTACAGGTGTTACAGGTGTCACAGGAGTTACTGGAGTAACTGGTGTAACAGGTGTCACAGGAGTCACAGGAGTAACTGGTGTAACAGGTGTCACAGGAGTAACTGGTGTAACAGGTGTCACAGGCGTTACTGGAGTAACTGGAGTAACTCCTGGTGGATCAGCAAATACTGCAGTTAGTGTCAAATTGCCAGGGCAGTTAATTACATCTGCTGGGAAAGCATTTGGAGAGGTTTGTGTGAAAGAACATCCAGCATCAGACTGAATATAATATCCAAAGAACCCACCCATTCCAGGACCTGGTGTTGGTGTAGTAGAAGGTATTGTGTAAGATCCAGTATGGGTTGTATTTGGAGGACAGACAGAGCCAGAATTACAAACATATGTTACATTAAAGAATGTCTGAGTGCTTGAACCTTCATAAATATCTCCATATGCAACCCAAGAATCTGTTGAAACTTTTATTAAAACAATATGTCCATATTGTGTATCAATAAATAGTTGATTGCTTTTACTGTTAACCGTAACTCCTGCTTCTGGAACAATTGTTGTAACACCAGAACCCATTTCAACTAAAGTATACTTATATCCAACAGGTATACTAGTATTAGAATTCGATGGAACAGTTAAATTCATTGAAGATTGTGTATTTAATAAAATTGTTTTATTAACATCCAGGGGATCTAAAGTAAAACCAGATGTCTTTGTTATTACAGTATTATTATTGAGCAACTCTGGCTCAAGATCAAACCTTAAATCAACAGAGTTCCAATCAATTCCATCTCCTGCAAGATCTGGATATCCACCAGTAGCACCGCTTATAGCATTGGTTATTGATGTAGTTACAAAAGCCTGTGTTGCTAGATTTGCTGTGTTTGCAATACCGTGGACATTTGTGGTACTTGATGTGTGGTTTGTTAATGCTGTGTTAGTGGCTGTATCTGCATCTACAAGGTTTTGAAGGTGTTTTGCAATTGATGGGGTTAAAAGGTCATTGGGGTTTGTATTTGCACCGTCATAGGTGTAAGATCCATAATGATAAAGTCTGAGGGCTGCCTGAATATCGGCTGCATCTCCAAGTCCTGGGATTTTGGTGTTAAAGAGTCCGCTACCACTAACGGTATTGTCAATATTCTCTTCTGCCACTATAAATCACCTCTCGCCATTATACCACCGTAATAAATAAATGAACACGCTTTGGGCCAGAAATTGGTGCCCAAGCGTCGTTAATATATTCTACACCCTTTATTTCAAGTGGCAGTGCTAAAAATCCCTGACTGGTTATTAATTCTTTTATAACTAGATTCGTTGCTAAAGGACCAGCAGAATCTGGTGATGATATGGAATACTGAACATTGAATGCTGATGAACTGGCTACTGTAACACCAGAAGATCCATATATGTCTGCAACATTTATTGGTGGTATTGTTAAAATTCCATTGGCAGCAGTAACATCTTTTATTGAGGCATAGTAGTTTGTTTTTAAATTAAAAAGTTGTGTCCATTGTGACCCAGTTGCTGTTGCAACTCTTTGAAAAACTGTTTTATATGTTGAAGACGCTGGATTATAGTCAATTGCAATATCTAGGGCCTGAAGACTTTGAACTATTGCAGCATTTACGTTAGCATCTTGTGGATTTCCGTTTGCTCCAACGATAATACTTCCACGATCTCCTTGTGGTCCAATGTCTAAATCAAGGCTTATGCTTTCTGGACCGCCAAATACTGTTAAGTCTTCATTTGACAATAATATATCTGCCATTATACTCCTGGCTGTGTTGCAGACGTTGCGCCTGTAACCTGATCTGTAATTGTTATTTTCCCAGTTAGAAGTGTTTGAATAACCTCGTACTGACCACTACCTGAAAGTCCTGCTGGCTTTCTAACTTCAACGTCATAAACATATTCAGTTCCAGCCATAAGTTGATTTCCTTCTGCTGGTCTAATTGCACATTGAACAAATGTATTATCGTCTGATACTCTAGCAAAACATCTAAGTGGCATTCCTGTAGCAAGACCAGTAGACCCACGAACATTAGAAATTGTAAACTGAGCACTATCATATGGTGCTACAGTATCTGTTACATCATCTGGATTATTAGCAAAATTAGTAGGCACATAAAACTGGCTTAAATCAAAAACCGTTCCATCGTTCTTTTTCGGGTAGATACGAAATTCAAAGGTATCACCCTTATAATAGTTAAAGTCGTAGGTTGCTGGAAATGCCATGGTTTTATTATACCACGCTGACGTAGATAGAATTGAGGATTACGGAAGCGTCAAAGTCTGTACGGATTTGTGGTATTGCACCATTACCCCACATGACAGGGTCTTCTATAAATATTTGTTGGGTAGTAGAAAGATTGTAGACATTCTGGTATTTTAAAGATCCCATAAACTGAACAAACTCTTGATCTTTCTTTGCAAAATATGTCCTTAGCCAAACCTCAGTATTAGATGTGTAGGTGGTTAGTTCGAAGTTGTATGTTACGAATACTTGGGATCCTTCTTTTATACCGTGGAAGTTTAGCATTCTTTGATGACTGTTCCATAGGCTTGTGCATCCTTCTGGAAGGTATTTTTCATTTTGGGTTTTATCCTTTGTATCTAGCCAAACAGAAACCCATCCGTCATCACCCTGTGTAATTCCTAATTTTATAGCCTTGCTTGCGCTATTTATGTATGACGCCCATCCTGCTTGCTGTCCAGAAGAGGATAAAGAACTTAGTCCGTCTTTGCCAGGAGTGCCTCGATCTCCTTTGAGACCTTTTTCTCCATCCTTACCTGCGGGACCTTGTGGTCCTGGAATTCCTTGTGGACCTTGAGGTCCTACTGGGCCAGGGACGGGAACAAAATTAAGTGTAGACTCTGGAGATAACTGTGTTTCTGTAACTTTAGATGTATGGCTAACAACCTGAGCAGCGTAAGAAGATTTTTTTCCACCAGGAAAGTCCATAGATTTAGAAACAGTCATGGAGTTATTATCTCACGATATTAAGCAAAACCACCTGGGTTAGTAAAGTTAGCAGAGTTAAGAGAAACCTTCTGCCAAGTATTTGTTCCTGTGCAAACATATAAAACGCCGTTAACGCCATCTATAGAAAGTTGACCAACTTGTCCTGTAGCGGTTGGATTTGCTGGTACACCTGATTTATAAGAAATTCCTGCAGATGGTCCTGTTTCACCTTGAATTCCTTGTGGACCTTGTGGGCCTGGTTCACCTTGAATTCCTTGTGCACCATCTGCACCTGGTTCTGCAATTGTTGTCCAATATACAGTTCCTGGTGGATACCCTGGATTTGGTTCTCCAACTCTATAATAAGTTCCCCCAGCATATGTAACTACATCTCCTGGCCAATAATCTGCTCCATTGTTGTATTCGCCAACAAAATTCCAAAGTGCGTCTGCACCATTAGCACCTGCTGGTCCCTGTATGCCTTGTTCGCCCTGAATTCCTTGTATACCCTGCTCGCCCTGAATGCCTTGGACGCCTTGCAAACCTTGTTCACCTTGAATGCCTTGAGGACCTTGAGGACCTACAATTTGTCCAACATCATTCCAAGATGATCCATCCCATACCCAAAGATTTCCATCAAATTGATTTATATAAGAGTCGCCAATAGAATTACCAGAGTTTGGTAAATAAGTTTCGTCTATAACAGAACCTTTTAATGTAACAGATGTTCCCTGTGCTCCTGCAGGACCTTGTTCTCCTTGTATACCCTGCTCGCCCTGTGGTCCTTGAATACCTTGTTCACCTTGAATACCTTGTTCACCTTGAACACCCTGTATACCTTGCTCTCCTTGAACGCCTTGTTCACCTTGTGGACCTTGAGGACCAACTTCTCCTTGTGGACCCTGTGCACCATCAACACCAATAATTCCATCGGCACCTTTGGCTGCAATTAAATCAAAATTAACATCTAAGTCTGGAGTTGTTGCAAGAATTGTTATTCCACTTGCACGATATGTTTGTCCGTTATAAGTTACGATGTCGCCTTCTGCATATGTAGCAGATGAACTCCACTCGCCATTGTAGTTCCATAATGCGTCTGCACCTGCTGGACCTTGTAAACCTTGTGGTCCTTGTGGACCTTGTGGACCTGGAGCACCTTCGTCTCCCTTGTCTCCAACTGCGCCTGGCATTGGAACAATTTTAATAACTGCCATTATAGTGTACCCCCTGGTGTAATATCGCCTAGTACCTGTATTGTGCCAATAACTGGTGTCCAAACAGTGTCTTCAATTTCCTGTGGGATTATTACCTGTAGGTCAAATGGTAGTTGAGCCACGACAGATGCATATTTAGATCCCCAATTTTTTGTAACTGAAGGGTAGGCTGTAATATCTACAAAACCATCTCCAGGCTCACAGTCCAGGGCATCCAAAACGTTACCAGACTGATCATAAGCGGTTGCTCTAAAAATCCATCCAGTAGTATCATAATAATCTACTTCATTATCCTCATAAAACTCTACTCTGAGAGTTCCAGTATCTCCTCTAACAACGCTCCACTGCATAGTGACTGGATCAGCACCAAAAGCAAGAGAAGAGTGAATAGGCATACTGCGATTATACCATAAAAATTGACTAATACCAAGGTCGGTGGGTATAGGACAAACCAAGGTATTAGCCAACAAGAAAATTATACCATAAAGGACAAAACGGACATGATATAAAAAGTTTACCAAATTGTTACAATTGGAAATGTCCGATTTGTCAAGGTTTGTCTTTTATGCCAGGATTGGGATAGTGTATACTTAAATATATATAAGAAAAAAAGATATCCTTATAGTTTTAAAAACTATCTTTATATATTATATATAGTATATAGCAAATTATTTTTTAGCGTTAGCAATATGCTCAATCAAAATTCTATACATTTCGTCTAACTTTTCTTCTTGACGATTTCTTGATTGAATTGAATCAATTCTTTGTTCATCCAAAGCCATTTCTAGCCTTGTGACGGCATCTCTTAGACTGGATCCAGAATTTGGCTTAAGTTCGATTAGATAGTGTTTTACTAACCACTTGATTCCAAATGCGATAGATGATACAATTGTTAGGATGGCTACGATTAGCGAGGCCCAGTCTTGAATTGTCATAACTAGATTATTATAAGGGGTATATTTAACAAAAATGAAAACGGACATACTTGATACACTGGAGCATTCTCGAAATTTGATTATATCTCCCGACATGGATGGTTTTATGACCGCAAAATTAATTGAGCGTTTTAACGGTTCGAAAATAGTGGGCTCATATGACAAAAACATTTTGTGTCTCGCCGACGGGATAGATCCAGAAGAATGTTTGTTCGTCGACTGCGATATGAATCGACAAGAGTTTGTATCTCTCGGAAATCATATGCGCCGATTAGAAGACGGTATGTCAACTGAGTCTTTCAATCCGAATGTACATTTCGGCATAACGACTTATAGCGACAAGTTTCCTTTCGCAACCGCTTTTTTGATAAGTTTCGCAACAGAGGTTCAAACCTCCACTTCAGACCTAATACGCATGGCCTTTGCTGACTCAACTCTACGCAACATGGAAAAGTATGAGCCTAACATGCGAAACTGGTCTGATAGGATGGATCATCCTGCATTACGGTACATAATGGACAATTCGGACATTGCAAAACAAAATGATGCACAAGCAAGGTTTGACTATGTTGATCAATCATTTACATCAAAACGCTATGGCAAGCAACGTTATCTGGATACCCTAAATAACGCCCTAGAAGGGCAGGGGATGAAGTTTGAGAGACTAACTAGAGGTAATAAATACCTCTGCGACAAAGTGGGCCTAAACACCATTGTAAGGTATAATAAAGATATCATTTCGTATGCCGAAATATTTACAGGGGAGTACTCTGTAACTTATGATCAAGAGATAGAGTGGAAGTAGTTATGGAAGGGATAGTTTGATATGGTTAATTATGACAAGGCAATGATATGCCATATTAAAAATTTTGCTTCACCAAGCGAAATTAAAATTTTAAATGACTACCTAGATTCTATGGAGTTAAAAAATTTTAAAGATGTCTTTTACTTTGATGCAGAGGGCGATGAATATAACGGCCAAAGAAAAATAAATGATGAGCATATAAAAACCAGAATGAAAGAACTTGATTTAAAAATAAAGTCATTTTTAAACGAAGATTATTTTGCCAATAGGGGGTTTAGGGTTGTTAACTATAATTGGACAAGACCTCTTGAACTTATTAGATGGCAGGTTAATTCTGTTTTGGCAAAACACTCGGATGGCTCTAGCGATCCCGCCGAATTTCCATTTATAAAAATTGGAACATTGATTTATCTAAATGACGAATATGATGGCGGAGAGTTGGTTTTTAATGACTATGGTATAATTATAAAACCAGAACCAGGAGATATAGTTATATTTCCAAACCACTATATGCACGAAGTCCTTAAGGTTTTACCAAAAGGATCGAATACGAGAAGGCACACAATGCCAACATTTTATGTTATAGAGATAGAGGAAAAAAGATGAAAAGAGAAGAAGTTATATTGTTAATGAATGATGTCGTAAATCATATCAATCGACAGGTTGGTCAGGCTAACAATTTGTCAGATAGTCAGATTGATGAAGCAATAATGCAACATCAGGATTCATTAAGCCAGATTAATGGGATACTATACGATGAACTACTTCAGCGTGGAGTTATTTCTCAATACTAAACCATATTCCTTATGTATTGGGCTATATCGTGTGATGCATCATGATACATCCCGTGAAATTTTTCTTCAACCTGCTTGGCAATAATATACCTTAGTTTCTGCTCAATTTGAAAAAGCAAAATTGATTGCACTTGCTCTGGCGTCAATTTTTGTTGATCACTTTCCATCATCAGACGGTCTTCCTAAATCTTCCCAAAATTTTTCTCTGCCCATAGCATCTATTTCTAACACAGGTTTTGATTCAAACTCAAAGTTGTCGTTTAGAGCATTTTCAAGATTATCCAATATTCCCATACTTTCTATTTTACCATAAATCTGAAAAATTATTTATTTGTAACATGTATTATTGTTTCTTTTTTAGGTTTATATACTAGACCAGCCGTATATTCTTCTCCGCCATCTACTAATTCTATTTTAAACATCTGAGTAATTTTATTTAAAACCACTCTAATTTCCATTAGGGCAAACTCTTTACCAATACATTGTCTTTTTCCAAATAAGAAAGGAAAATATTCCCCTTTTGATAACTCTTTATTTTCAAGCCACCTTTCTGGCTTAAAAGAGTCTGGATCTTCAAAAATACTTTTATCCCTATGCATTACATACGAACTTGTTGTTACTTTTGTGCCAGCAGGAATTAAAGTTTCATCTATGACCACATCTTCTATTGCCAAGTGCTGTGTATTCCAAATAGGAGGACATAGCCTTAGTACCTCACTTATAAAAGCCTCAAGATTTTCTTTTTCTTGTACCTTTTCTTGCCATTCTGGATTTGTTGATAAATAATATAATGACCACTCTAACACATGAGAAGTTGATTTGTAACTAGTCAAAAATATTGTAATTGCTTGATCATATAATTCGTCAATTGTTATTTTTTTATTATTATACGAGTTAACTAGCATGCCTAAAAAATCGTTTTTGTTTTCTTTAGACTCTATTCTTTTGTCTGCTATTTTTTTACAGAACTCTTTTAAATTTTTTGTTGATTCAGAGCGATCAGCATCATCTACATCCCAAGCAATCTTGTCTGCCGTTGTAGTTGAATCTTTACTTATTTTTATAAAATCGTCATCTGCGTTTTCTGAAAAAAATATATCTATAACACTTTTAAAAACTAAAAACTTCATTTGTTTTCTAGCATTGATTTGTCCAGACCAAGAAGAAAGAACATAGTCTGCAGCACTAGCAACTTTTTTTTCATATTCCTCCATAATTTTATTACTAAATGCTGGATACATTTCTTTTTTACTAGTCATGTGTGTTGGTTCTTCTATTGTCATGATTCCGTTACCTAAAACAGTTTTTAGTCTACCAACGAGTCCGTCTTTTATAAAACTGCTATATTTGTTTAATAAAACATCTTCTACAGCCTTACTAGTAAAAGCAAAAAATATATTTTCTGAATTTGATTTAATAAAAGGATTGCCTTTTGTTGTTTTTTTTAAAAACATATATAGGGCTGGCATATCATTAAATTTCATATTTACATTATACACCAGATCTGAAAAATTTTGTAAAACCTAAATACCCTAAAATCTGAATATTTTGTTCAGATGTATGATACACGTATAGATAAAAAAAGATCAAAAAAAATAGTGAGCCCATAAGCCCACTATCTTTAGTGAATTGTAGCCTGCTACCTTGCTAGAGTTTCAGGCCACTGGTGTGGGGTCTTAAATCTTAACACATTAGACGATTTTAATTCGTCTGTGTCCACCTTGATTTTGTCTAATCCTAGGTCTCTTACTACTTTGCTAGTTTCAACTACAATAGTCTTAGCGAATGCAACACCTAATAGTTTTAATCCAATAGGTATAGCAACTACTGCTCCTATTGTTAGCACTAGAATAATAATACCCATAAATATAAGTGAGTATTGCACCATGTTGGCAAACCACTCAAAGGGTGAAGTTAAAAAATCAAACACTAGCAACCTCTACTTTCCAAGCCTCAACGATTCGTGATACATGTGCATAGGTATTAGCACAGTCATAACAGATTGACTCTGTTGGTATGCCTAGCATAAAGGCATCAGTTCCAGAATACACTAATTCAATAGATTCGCATTTAGGGTTTTTACATGTGTTCATTTATTTATTCCAATCGTTTAGTTCATCATTTAATACACAATCGCATGGCTCAGTGCCATAATCGTTTTCATCACCAAAGAATACATAACCATTGCCGTAGCAAGTAGTGCAATTAATTGTTAATACTGAGTTAATCATTTAGACACTTTCCAATCTGACCACATAGGTAGTCTTTCTGGGTCAGTATCATCATACCAACGCTCAATGTTATTTTCACATACCTCGCAGAATGTGAATTGGTCATCTCCTACTGAGGAGATAGCGACCTTGTTAGGTGTATGCTCTTTGCATACTGTTATTGTTAATGTAGTCATTTTTAGACCACCTTTCTTTATTTCTAATAATCTTATTCTATACCCTGCCACTGACAAAAGGGGGTGTCTGTGGGGTGTGTTGTGTGTGATTTAGGTCACTTATTCGCTAGGCTCATATAACATTTCGTTATCTTATTCGCTAGGCTCATTGACCTTTTTAACGCTATTTAATTTTTTCTATACTAGTATAATAACACATCTACCCCCAAAAGTCAAGTTTTAACACGGCGTGTCGTGTGTGATTCGTATCACATCGCCCCCGAGGCTGTGGATAACTTTGTGGATAACCTATGTGATGTGCCTCACAAGTGATATACCTCACAATGTCCGTTTTATCCTATTTGTCCCCTCCAAAATGTCAGACCCCCCTGTTATACTTCTAGTATAAGAAAAATTAAATAGTGCTAAATGAGCCTCTTAGATGAGCCTAGCAAATAAACCTAGAAATAGGGTGAGCCTAGCAAATAAGATAAGAGCAAATAAGTTAGCACACTATAAAGAAAGGTAGGTCATAAAATGACTACACTAAATAAAAATGAGATAATACAGTATCTCGTAGATAATGACTTCTGTATCACAGATAAAATCTGCGTATTCTGTTCATCACTTACAGATGGGTGGAACGCTTTCTGCCCTCGTTGTAGAGAGTATAAAGGAATAATGGATTTATACTCTGCGGTAGAATACTACGGAACGGACATTCTCCCTAACTAGGGAAATGTCAGCCCCCTCTGCTAGAATTATTTACTAAAGAAAGGTAATAACTAAAATGAAAACATACTCAATTCCAGACCTACTTGTAGGTCAGACTTACTACCCTCGTTCAATGGCGAGAAAATATCAATATGGCGAAATCAATTTCGCAGAAAAGCGTGAGGATATTTATTTATCTGAAGGCTATGAAGCCTACGCAATTCGTTTCAATGGTCATCGTTGGGCTACTGTCGCAGTAAAGGTGGCAGAATAATGGACTACTTAGACTACATTGATGAAATCTATGAAGAATTAGTAGATGAATTTGGACACGAAATAGAAAGCGAGTGTAATCATAAATGAAATCGCTACAAGAAAAATTGGATCTAGTTTCAAAAGAATTAGAACCAATTTTGTGGGAATTGTTAAATGAAATTGAAGAAAATAAATAAGTAAAAAATTCTCGGGGCCCTGTGGTGTAAATCACACTAAAAATGTCCGTTTTGTCCGTGTCTAAACTTGACTTTGTCAGCCTAGCCTGTTATACTTACAGAGTAAGAAAAACTAAATAAGGACAAATTGGCTAATGAGCCTAGCAAATAAGTGTGATACAAATCACAATGAGCCTAGCAAATAAGTAGCCAAAATGTCAGACCCTTAGTATAAGATAGTCTTATACCTAAAAACGAAAGGAAGTCAAAAAATGACTTACACTATAACACTAGAAACCTTTAATGGTTCTACCAAAAAAATTAGCCTGCCCTCTAAAGGTGCTGTTGCTCAATTTATCTCAAACTATCCAACACAATTACCTGTTGGCGTATCTGTCAAAATTGCTTGCGATACTCTCGCAATTCGTGGCACAATTCGTGGCACACTTATCCCCTCAAACTCAAACTAAGAATAGGAAATAAAAATAAATGAAAACAGTTGAACACTCTCTACACTTCATCACAGAATTAGATGAAACACATCCACTAGCAATTCAGTTGCTAGGGCTTGATAAAGAAATACAAAAACTATTTCTTGAAGGTCTGCTAAAGGACCTGCTCGTGCCTGCTCTAAAGCCTGTCCTTGATGAAGTCAATGAAGGCAATTCTTGGGCCACTCTAAAGGTGGTCCTGTAATGATGACACGAAAAGACTATGTCAAAACTGCTGAAATTCTAAAAGGATTTAGCGATGAAATTCACCCAGCAGTTTTTGAAGACTTGGTAGAGGAATTCTGTCAATACTTCAAATCTGATAATGATAGATTTGATTTTGCAAGATTTGAAAAAGCCTGCGGAATTGACGAGTTAGGACTAATTCCAGTATGAGCAGATTTCTAACTACAATTGTGCAACTTGCTTTGCTAATTTCAACATTTTATTTATTGAGATTAGCAATTCAAGATATAAAAGAAAACGGATTTTAGTTTTCAAATCCTGAGCAAGATCTAAAACTGCTCAAAAAATCCCCCGAGGTGTCCGTTTTGTCCTATTTTGTCTGTGATGTAATTCACAAAAATAGTTTTTAAAAATGTCCGTTTTGTACTACTTTGCTCTCTCAAAATGTCAGTCCCCCCTGCTAGAATACTTGTATTAGATAAAAACGAAAGGAGTTCAAAATGAACTTACTAAACTCAAAATTCTACACAGTACCTAATGGGTACTTCCAGATTAGTAATAACACTAATCTAAATTGCGACCACGAAGGTTTCGTGGATAAAAAAGGTTTTACCTTCACTAATGGTAAAACTTCAATAATCAGAACTTGCGAAAAGTGTGGTTCTGAAAAAAGATTTTCTTCATATATGAAAGGTGGTCGTAAGTAATGAATACTTTTGACAGAATACTAAAAGAGCAACAAGAAAAAAGAATTGCTCAAAGAATAAAAGATAAAAAAATTGTAGAGGCTATGTTCTCTAACAATTCTCGCCCACTAAACAATTCCTATGAATTGAGAAAGGTTGAAAATTAAAATGAAAAAGAATATTTTAATCAGTTTTATTACTGAAGCAAATACAGATTTAGATGCGTATTTTGCTCTACAAAAATCTCTTCGTAATTTGCCTGATAGCGAATTAGAAAAATTTGACGCATTTGAAATTTTAGATGTTGTTGAATAAATAAAAAATTCTCTGCTAATAAAAATTGGCAGAAAATTTCCCGAGAGATCCTCGGGGGTTATCCACAGGCTTATCCACAGGCCAAAAATGTGAGATTTATCACAAAAAAAATGCCAGAAATGTCCGTTTTTGGATTTGATTTTGTCAGTGAAAAATGATAGGATTACAGAGTAATAAGTTAATTAAAGAAAGAGGTTGGCAAATGTCAGCAAATGTCTATACAATAGAACACCTACTAGTAGGAACACCTTATCGCTCACGCACTTTAACAGGTGAAATTATCTCAGCAGAGATACACCCTAAAGCCGTATGGTATCAAGGTTGCGAAAGTTATTTAGTAGAGGTGCGTGATTCCCTTACAGGGAAAAGAGTATGTCGCACAGTAGCCGTAAAGGTTGAAAACTAGGGTTGAAAATGTCAGCCCTATCTGATAAGATTTTAGTATTGAAAGAAAGAAGGAAAGAAAATGGATAGACTAGAAATAGCAGTAGATACAATTAGAAACTGCCACCTATGCGAAGGCAAGGGTGTTTATACTTGGAGTAATGGCGAGGACTATGACTTTGAGAATTGTGTTTGTAATCCTCACGAAATAATCTTTGACCACGATGGCGAAGTTATTTGGGCTAACGAAAGCCTTGAAAAAACTATTTGGGAAAGTGCTGAGGTATAAAAATGGGAAGTAATTTGGCTAACGAAATGGCAGACGGAACGCTTGATGAGTTAGGTATCCACTTGGATATTGAAACTCAGATAGCAATTCATCTATCTAATAATCACTATCCACCAGTGCCTAAGTCTATGGTTCAACCTTGTATTGAAGCAATTGACGCAGTAAATGACTTAGGACTATGGGACTTAGAAATACCAATGCCTGAAGGAATAACCTATAAGGGTTTGACTACTGCCCCAGTATGGGCTATTATTGAACAACACCACCTTAATGCGTGGCTTATTGAAAGGGAATACTAAAATGGAATACTCATACGCAATTACTGCAACCTATGATAACGACACCACACCACAATGGGTTGGTCGCTATTCAGACGCAATTAGTGCAGTAGCAGAGTGGGATAAAATTGTAGATTGGGGATTTGCAGATGAATACGCAACTTACAATTTCTCAGAGCCTAGTGGCAAAATGCACACTAAGATTTTTTATCGCAACGGAACAGTAGGGGGAAAGTAAAATGTCTGATACAATAAACAGTATGGAATTAGTCTATGCAGATGAACTCAAGCCAGATCAATTAATGGTTGGAGATTTAATTAAAGTTAATGATGATATCGTTGAAGTTATGGAAATTTCAAGCGATGCAACTGCAGATAATTGGGCAGTAATATATAAAAACGAATTTGACGAATTAGAGTCTGAAGTTTATCGCTACACTGATTCAATTCCGTTATATGTTTTTATTGAAACATATGAATAACTAAAAGTATTTTTATGCACTTCCCCGCATAAAAATCCCCGACTCCCATGGGCGTGTCTGTGGATAACCTGTGGATACTCACCAGTATATAGATAATTTTTTTTACGATGCAAGTTTTCTTTTCCCAGATCCTGGACGGCAAAAATTTTTTGACTTTGTCAGTCGTTTATGATATTATTAATGTATAAAGAAAACCCAACTAGAAAAAGGAAAACAATGTCACAAAACAAAAATGCAAGAAAGCACTTGGAATCATTATCAGACCATTTGCAACCAAATGAAAACATTATCTCATCAATTTTTGGTGTGTATGAAACACGCAGAATGGGAAACAAAACAATTAGAAATGGAGTCTTTGCTCTTACAGAAACAAGACTGCTATTCTTTGCAAAGAAAATGTTTGGCTATGACTTAGAGTCGTTTAAGTTTGACAAGATTAGTTCTATTGAACGCTCAAAGAGTGCCATGGGTCATTCAATGACAGTCTATACATCTGGAAACGAAGTTCATGTTAAGTGGATTAATGACGGAGATTTTGTTAGTTTTATGGACAACTTTGATGTTGCTCTTGAGAAAAAGGTTTTGGTGCTACAATAATGACACCCAACGAAAGACAGCCTGACCCTTCAGTATTGCCATGGAACGGATTTGCAATTGCAGGTTTTGTTCTTGCACTTACTATTACTCCAATGGCTTTTATCTTTAGCCCAATAGCACTTAATCAATTTAAGAGAAATGGTTCAAATTGGAATAGAGGTAGAGGTCTTGCAATTGCAGGATTAACTATTGCAATAGTTCATGCAAGTTTTATATTCTTGCTACTTATTTTTGGTGGCATGGATGATTTCTTAGCAGTATAAACAAATATCCTTAGCATGATATAAAACTGCTAAAATCCCCGAGGCCTGTGATATTGATCACACTGGGGGTTTTGACATTTTTAGTGATTTATGATAAGATTAAGTATGAAAAAAACACCAGAGGAATTACGCAGACTAATGGAATTACGACGCTCCAACGCTGCCTCTGCCGTGCCTTCAAAGAAAACCTACAATAGAAAAAAATTGTCAGACCCTAACGCTATAATTAAAGAAAGAAAGTAGGACCCCCTATGACCCAACTAAAACGCTCTAAAGATAGAAAGGTGGCTAACCTTGTCACAAAAAATGGAAAACAGGCAGCAATTGCCAACACTTTTGGATTACCTGCTGGAAAGGCTTTCTCGTGCCCTGGTGCCACTAGTGTTTGTGAAATGGTTTGCTACGCAGGAAAACTTGAAAGACTGTTCCCTGCAGTAAAAACTAATCTATTACACAATTGGGAATTGCTACGCAATGCAGATGAGCCCACTATGGTGGACCTAATTGAAAATATGATTGCAGATTTTAAGAAAGATTGTGAAAAGAAAGACGCTCCTAAGTTATTCCGTATCCACTGGGACGGCGACTTTTTTAACGATACCTATACACGTGCATGGCAATACGTAATCTTAAATAATACTGATGTCCAATTCTGGGTGTACACTCGTGTGGCTTCCGCTGCTCTAATGCTCAAGGGTATTGATAATCTTAGCCTATACTTTTCTGCAGATAGCGAGAATGTCAAAACCGCAGTAGACTTAAAAGTTAATAGTGGAATTCGAATGGCGTACCTTGCTAAGAATTTTGCTACTGGTAAGGCAGACATAAAAGAAATGATTGGTAAGCCTGCTGCTAAGTGTCCTGAGAATAATAAACAAATTCCACTTATCTCAACTAATGGCTCCGCTTGCGTTTCTTGCTCTCTTTGTGTATACTCTAAGAGCGACATAATTTTTTCATCTAGTAAGAAATGAGATACTGTGAGTAATTGGTTCTATGTTTTAATGGTGCTAATTGTTCTATTATCTTTTATGGGTTCTGCTGGGAATTAATTCAGATCCCCCCGCAAAATCCTCGGGGGCCTGTGGATAACTTTGTCAAGTCGACACGCCGTAGTTTATGAAAATGTCCAATTTATCCCATATCTAATTACCCTGATTTGCATTTGTCAGCCTATCCTGCTATACTTAAAGAAATAACTAACGAAGGAGAAAAAATGGCTCATGAACTAGAAACGCAAAACGGCGTTGCTTCATTCGCTTCTTTCAGAGAACCTGCTTGGCATGGTCTTGGCACTGTATTCACTGAAGAAAAAACTACAAAAGAAATGCTAGACCTAGCAAATCTTTCTAATTGGAATGTTCGCTTAGAGGATTTAGAAACCCCCTCACATCTAACAAGCGACAAAAATTATCAATATGTGCTTCGCACTAACCCTACTGATAACACACAGACAGACATTCTTGGTGTCGTTGGTGAGCGTTATCATGTTATGCAAAATGAAGATTTATTTTCATTTGGTGATAATATTCTTGATGGTGGCGGGCGTTGGGAAACTGCTGGCTCAATCAAGGGTGGTCGTGTCGTGTTTGGTGCATTAGCATTAGAGCGTGAAACAATTCTTGACCCAAATGGTGTTGCAGATAAGGTAAAAACTTATTTACTTATTAACACATCACATGACGGCTCAATCGCTATTCAAGCAAGCATTACACCTGTTCGTGTTGTGTGTGCTAACACTCTCAATCTTGCACTAAACACTACTAAGAAAAAGAATGGTGTCAAGCAATCTTTCAAGATTCGCCACACTCAGACCGCTTCTGGTAAGGTTGCCGTTGCTCGTGAAACTTTGGGTCTTGCTCATAAGTATATGGATTCTTTTGACCTTATGGCTAAGGCTATGATTGAAAAAGAAGTCAATGCTAAGCAATTCAATGACATCATTCTTGCTGCATACCCTAAGCCTGAAAAAGATTCTAAGGGTGCTTTCAAGAAGTGGGAAAACAAGGTTGATGTTATCAATGACATCTATACAGGCGAATTTAACGGCATGATTGCTGGAAACGCTTGGGGTGCTTTCAATGCATTAACTGAACGCCTAGATTGGCACAGGTCTGCAAGAGGTGGTTCTAACGAATCAATTCTTGCTTCAGCAAGTGGTTTTGACCCTGCTATCAATGCAGAAAAAAATCGTTTGCTAAAAGTTGTGCAAAATGTTTTGCAGATTGCATAACAAAAAAACTAAATAAAGATTCCTGAGCAAGAATAAAAACTGCTCACCAATTGGTTCCGTAGATTAGTCTGGTTTAAATCGCTACACTGTCACTGTAGAGATCACGGGTTCAAATCCCGTCGGAATCGCAAAAAATCCTCGGGGGCGCAAATACAATTTGTCAAGTTAAAACACCCTTTTACGATGTAATTATTGTCACACCCAAACTAGGGGCAGGATTTGTATTTTTGACATTTTTCTGCTAAAATTGTATAGTAAGCAAAACCCCACAACGAAAGGAACACAATGACCCTTGGAGGATACACCTACCAAATTGGTGATTTATTCACGACAAGCAAGACAGGCATTACAGGTCGTATTGCTAGTTTTGAGCCAATGTCTAATAAACTTACCAGAGTTAGTCTAGTTCTAGCAAATGGCTCACGCCGTTTGGCTATGGTCAAGACCAGCAAGTAATCTCACTATTTGAGAAATCTCAAAATAGATTTGACATTTTTACCAAGAAATGTCATAATTATACAGTAAGCAAAAAACCTAACAGAAAGAAGGAAACAATGTCAGTAGCAACCGCAACTTACAAAGTAGGCGACACCTACACCACACAGAAGTCAAAGGTCACAGGAGTAATCAAGGAGATTACACCACTAGCCAATGGTAATGTTCGTGTAGCCCTAGATGTCAATGGCGCAACTCGCTATACAACTTGGACAGCAAAGTAATTCCTAACTAAATAGGAAAAGTCCTGAGTATGACTACTAAAACTGCTCACCTCCCAAATTGTCAGAGCAAAGTGCTATGATAGAACCCCCAACTAAAAGAAAAGGAAAAAGACCCAATGGCAAGAGGAAAAGCAATTAGCGTAAAGATACCTACACAGAGAGTTATCAACGCACTAGAAACAAAGTTAGCAGAACTAGAGGCTAATTTCAAGAAGCAAGATGAGAACGAAGCAAAGTATCAGAAGGCTTATGAGAAGTGGCAGAAAGAAATTGCGAAATGGGCAGTTGCTCAATTTGGCAAGGCTGAGAACATCAGAACCAACTTCCGTTCTTGGAACGAAACTCTCAATGTTGATTTTGACATCAAGACGAAAGGCTCAGACTTCCCTGCTGAACCTGAAAAGGATTTTGAGGTAATCCACAGACACAACTACAATGAGATGAAAGAGGAAATGTCTAACGCTATCCGTATCCTAAAGATGACAGATGAGGAAGTAGTTTCTACTTCAACTTATCAAGCAGTTGCTCGTTATCTCTAATTAGATAATTGGGTGGGGTGTAAAAGCCCCACTCATTATCCCCTGCGTTCAAGGCAGACTGCGACACAAAATCGAATTGTGTTGATCTTTCTGCGAAAGTCCCTTGGGGATCTGATAGGGGTGGGTTTCAAACTAATCTAGGTGCCTACCCCTATCACCAATTTGTCAGACCCCCCTAGTATAATTAAAAGAAACAAACAGAAAGAAGGAAGCCCCCAATGGGATTAGATATGTATCTAAATGCTAGAAAGCACCTAGCGAAAGTAAATTGGCAAGCACTACAGGAGAATGATGAATTATCTTATTCTTCACCTGAAGCCGTATATCCACAGTTCAATGACCTAATGGAACTAACACAACTAACAGATGTCGCAACAGATATCTATGGAGCAAGCGTAGAGGTAACTTGTGCCTATTGGCGTAAGGCTAATCAGATTCACTCTTGGTTCGTAAGAGAAGTCCAAAATGGTAATGATAACTGCGGAGAATACTATGTCTCACAAGATAAATTAATAGAACTGCTTGCTCTATGTAAGCACTCACTAGAAACTAAAGACCCTAGCCTGCTACCACCACGAGAAGGATTTTTCTTTGGTAGCACAGATATTGACCAATGGTATTGGAGAGATTTAGAAAATACTATTGAACAGTTAGAGCGTATCTTCGCTCTGCCTGAAGTAGATAAGTTATCATTTTATTATTCATCATCTTGGTAATTGACATTTGTCAGTCCAATGCAGTACAATTAAATTAACCAACTAACAGAAAGAGGCCCCCATGGACCAAACAACAGAAACACCAGTAGTACACGCAACAGAAGACTTTCTTAAGTCTCAGATAGCACAAAAGGATGAACGCATTGTTCAACTTGAAGAGCACATTCAAAAAGTAACACAACGTTCGTATACAGAGGCTGCAGAGCGTAACCGTATGCGTAATGAAATGCAAGAGTGGACCTTGGAATCATTAGAATCTAATGACATTACAGAATCACAAGCAGAAGAAATTGCAAACATTTGCGGATTCGATTTGACAAAAGAATTTGAGGTTGAAGTAGAAGTTCAATATTCAATTACAGTCAATGCACGGAATGAAGAAGAAGCAAAGAATGCAATATATGAAATTGATTTTGATTCAGTTTCATATGGTGAAGAAGTTACTTACTTGTCATCCAGTGTTGACAGAGTAGACATTTAGTAGGGGGCTACTAATAAATCCTGAGCATGATTTAAAACTGCTCCCGCTTTTTAAAATCCTCGGGGGCTGTGATTTATATCACACAACATTTTTGTTAAAATAACTTTACGATCAGCCTATATTTTTCCCAAAATTTAATTACGAAGGCTTGACATTTTTCCCCAAACTTGCTACAATTAATCTATGACCCTAAATGTAGAAATCTATGAGATGGAATACTCCGTATCTCCTGGTGGTGTTGACTGCTGGGAAGTTAATATACAAGACTATGGCACTAGTAGGTGTGTGTCTGATTTTGATACTGCTGGCCAGGCTCTTAATTGGGTACTTGACCAATACCCTGCTCAAATGCTAGAATTAACAGTAACCTCACTACCTGCTTATGAAAAGGAAATGGCATGACCCAAACACTCAAACCATATACAATAGACGAACTCGTAACAGAAATCTATGAGGCTAATTATTCTCATTTAGATTTTATGGATAACATGGGTGGAGAAGACTGTGATTGTCGTATCCATACTACACTTAATACTATTTTAGAATATTGGGGGGAATAATGAAACAAATAACAATACAGTTTACATTCGACAATGAGTATACTGAAGAAGAGTTTATCTCTAGTATGGATTCATGGATAAATGACTTTATGGATACCTCCATGGCTGATAATATGACTTATGAAGTATTAGAGGACTCATATGTGGACTAAGTATGATTATGTATGTAATGATTGTGATGCCCTTACTGAGGTCACTACCCTGAAGGATCTAACTGACTACCGTGGCTGGTGCTCATGTGGATCTCCTAATCTAACTAATGTTGGATCCTCAGATGCAACGGTATACGGACCTAGTGGAGAAAGCCTGCCTGTGAGCAACATCACACCAAGAAGGCTTGTCAAAATCAACTCAAACCCGTATAATTAATATATGAACACATTAATAGAATATCTAAAGATACACATCATCAGCCTAGAGCAGGACCTAGAGGATATCTCTAATCAGATGGAGAGCCTTGACCCTGCCTCTAAAGATTATACTGAGTTAGACTTTGAGTATAATCATGTGTCAGGTCAATCTCTTGCTACCCGCCATATTTTGTCAGTGGCAGAGGGTATACTAGAGAAATGATAACTACAGAACTAGCACCACACCTACAGAAACTCGTTGACCTTGGAGAATCAGGAACTGACATCCTCCATGGCGAACTTAAGAACCTCATGTATGAGGCTGAAAAAGAATACAATGCTGCCGTAGAGCAAGAAGAGTACACAGAGGAAGCAATGGATTCTATGGAGCGTAAGTATTGGGAAGGACAAATGGACGCTCTATCTTGGGTAT
>Ga0222712_10001894_pt1 | contig 24912 bp, 11 predicted proteins | sample C33_657DmetaG_FD_165043 | JGI IMG/M metagenome (GOLD analysis project Ga0222712, IMG submission 165043) | Estuarine water microbial communities from San Francisco Bay, California, United States - C33_657D | ecosystem: Environmental > Aquatic > Marine > Unclassified | place: USA: California... | reverse complement strand
TCCCTAAAGAGAAACTTTCATTTTCATACTCAGCTTCAAGAGCGCAAGGGGCAACACATAATCGTGCAGCATCACATGACGGTTGGATCGAAGCTCGTGCTTCTTCTGAGAGATCATTTGACGGACAGAAACTGCACGCATACTTAGATGACGAGGGTGGTAAGCACGGAGACAGTGGGGTATCTATCCCACGAAGATGGCAGGACGTTGTTCGTAAGTGTTTATCTCAGGGTTTGCGTATTAACGGACTTGGGATGTTTACTTCAACGCTTGGTGAATTTGAGGCAGGTGGAGGTAAAGAATTCTTTGATCTAATTAAATCTTCATACTACGATGAACGAAATGAAAACGGATTTACAACTTCAGGGTTGTTTACGCTATTCATCCCAGCATACGATGGGTACGATGAGTGTGTGGACGAGTACGGACTCTCTATCATTGAGGACCCAGCAGAACCAGTTAAGAACCTCGAAGGCAACATTGTCACAAGAGGGGCTAAGACTATCCTAATGAATACCCGAAAGGATTTGGAGGAAAAGGGGCTAGATTTACGTTTAAATGGTGAGATAAGGGATAACCCTTGGACGCTTCAAGAAGCTGCCTCTAAAGCCTCTAAAAACAGCAACTTTGATTTAAGTATTCTACGGACTCGTATCAATCAGTTAAAGTTTGACCGAGTATTCAGAACTAGAAACATATCACTTGATTGGAAGTCTGGTTTTGGAAGTGAAGTTGTTGTTACAGATAATCCAGAAGGGAAGTACACTGTATCATACCTGCCTCCACATGAGGCAAGGAATAAGAAGATGTTTGACTCCGGGAAGAGTATGTGGTTCCCTTCCCCTGATGTTTCTAACAGATACATATTAGGATGTGACCCATTTAAGTTTGGAAACCGAGATGTGAAGGGTAGAAGAAAGTCTAATGGAGGTGGAGCTGTATTCTATAAGCACGATCCGTCTGTTGACTTCCAAGAGAAACCAATCGATCAGTGGATATCCAATAAGTTCGTTGTTACATATAACACTCGTGTTGACGATGGTAATACTTACTGTGAGGATATGTTGAAACTAGCAATATTGTTTGGGGCGCACGTCTATCCTGAACGTAACGTACCAATAGTTATTGAGAAGTTCCGTGAGTGGGGTTATGAAGGGTACTTGTTATTTGACATTGATCCTAATGGTAAACTGGCTCAAGCTCCTGGTAGATATACCGGGGAGGCTGATAAGGAACAGATCTTCACAGAGTACATGAACTACATTAAAGTCTTTGGTCGTAGCGATAATCATATTGAGATGCTTGAGGAGTGTTTGGAGATTAATGATCCTACCGAGATGACAAACTATGACTTGTTTGCCGCTGGTGGTATGGCTCTGTTAGGGGCTAAGTCAGCACTACCAAAGTATTTGCAAGATATGACTGCCGTTAGAAAGATGGATGACTTATTAGAATTTTTTGAATAACTTGTTTAGTTTTGTTTACATTTTTTATATTTGCATTTGATGTTGAAGTTTACTCCAATAATTTCATTTCCTTCGGATAGAATTCCAAAGGAGGAAAAACAATCCTTGAGTTATATTACTCAGGTAGCCCAAGCTATCTACTCTCGTTGGTATAACGGAAGAACATTGTTTGGGCAGACAGCCACTGGTTGGTTTCAGATGATGACCGACTATTCAGAGGGCCGTCAAAGTTCTGCTCCATACCGCGACTGGTTCTTGGGGGCGCAGAATGATAAGAATGCTCCAGCTAACAGAGGTACACAATATGCTAGAAAGGCTTACACTAACGTGAGCTATGATATTGTTAGCCCTGCTCCAAAATACGTTTCTACCATTAAATCTTTGCTTAGTGCATCTGACTATAAAGTTAAATGCGAATCTCTAACTCCAACATCAAACTTTGAGAAGCAAAAGAAAAAGTGGGGGATGTATTTTGATGCTAAGATTGGTAATCCATTAAAGCAAGTTAATAATATTCCAATTACACCAATGGATTGGGAGCCTTCTGATGAGAGGGAATTAGAGATGTATGAGAAGTATCATGGCTTCAAGCTTCCTTTGGAAAATGCAATGGAAGATATTGCTAAGCATACATTTGATATTAGTGACTGGGATAAGGTTCGTTTAAGAACTATAGAGTCTTTGGTTAACACTAACTTCTGTGTTTCTCAAGTATATGCAGATAAGGATGGTGTTACTCGAATGAGATTTATCAACCCTGCATCTTTTATTACAGCGTTTATTGATGAAGATGAAGAAGGAGAACCATCTTTTGCAGGACACATACAACGTGTTCGTATTGGTGATATTAAAGATAAGTTGTTGGAGCTTGGCGCTCAGCCTCAGGAAATTGAAGGCTTGGCAAGAATCTACTATGAAACTCAAGGGTATACTGACAAGGATTTTAATTTCAATAGAAAGGATCCTGTAACAGGACGTTATATCTGGGAAGATTTCTCAGTTGATGTATTACACTTTGAATATAAAGCAAACGACTACGAATACTTTACTAAACGTCAAACTAAGGACGGTAAGATTGTATATCAAGAAGAAGAGTTTGGTGTTAAGAAAAAACCTTATGCAGACGGAAGATTGAGACAAACAGATGTAACCTGCGTTCAGAATATCTACGAAGGTAAGTACATATTAGGATCTAAGTTTGTTTATGACTTCGGCTTGCAAAAGAATATAATGCGTGACTCTCGTGGTAACGCTGTATTGTCATATTGTTTCGAGAGAATCCCTGGCAAGTCTATCGCAGAAAGATGGAAGCCGCATTTGGATTCATTAATGATGACTTGGTTGAAGTTGCAAGCCGCTAAATGGTCTGCTGCTCCTAAAGGTCTTGTGATCGATATTGGATTGTTGGCTAATATGGATATGGGTCTTGGAAACATGAGTCCTCTTGATCTTGTTCGTGTTCGTAGACAGACTGGTAATCAGTTTGTAAATAGTAAGATGGACGTATTGAACAAGGGTGGTGGATACAACTCTATTCAAGAACTTCCAGGTGGTATCGGACCACAATTACAAGAGTGGTTAACTTGTTGGCAGGATGATATGATGAGAATCATGGATTTAGCTGGTATTACTGAAGCTGCTGCTGCTAGTCCTACAACTCCTTCTGAAAAAGGATTGGGTATTAGTCAGATGGAGATTGATGCCACAAACCACGCTTTGTATCCTTTGAAGAAGGCTATTATGCGATTGAAAGAGAAGGTGGCTAAGAAGGCTATCTTAAAGACTCGTACTAATATGCGTTTCGATAAGGAAGTTCATAAATATTATTTCCAATTATTGGGAGAGGAGAAGTGTAATGCTTTAGATGCTTTTGAAGATCTAACTTTAGAGCAGATAGGCATTAAGATGGTTTCAACTCCAACTAATACTCGTAAACAACAGATCCTTCAAGCTGCATTACAATCAATGCAAGCTGGAAAGAATGGTGTTATTGGAATTACTTTAGCTGACTACTTATTCATTGAAAAGCAGTTAGAAGAAGATAATGATGAGGCTGCCGCATGGTATATGACTCTTGCTGAAGAACGTCAGCGTAAGATGAAGATGGAAGAGTCTATGCAACAACAGCAAATGAATGCTCAATTACAAGCTCAAGCTGCACAACAGGCTGAACAAGCTAAGGCTGCTGCACAACAAGCTTTAGAGCAAATGAAGCAAGCTACTATGATGACAGAGTATCAACAGAAGGCATTGCTTGAGGAAATTAAGCATAACCACAGAATGGCTGAGTTGGCTCAAGAAGGTCAGTTGGAGAAACAAAAGAATGTAGAGATATCAGGAAATCTATAAAAACAAAAAATAAAATAGGCAAATGGAAAACAATGATTTAATTATCCCTGCGGATTTGCAGGCGAGAGCAATGGTAGACGGATGGAGTGATTCTCACCTACGAGAAGAGGCAATGAAGTTGGAAGCGAATAACCAACCTCCTGCAATTCCTAGTGGTGAAGAACCTATTCAAATATCAGCTCAAGAAATTGCTGCGGTAACTGGTAACGAGCCAGCACCAATAGCTCCTACTCCTTCAGGATTAAACCTAGAAGAGTTTGGAGTATCTAGTTATGATGAGCTAAAGGCTATCGTAAACAAGGCTAAGGAATACGAACCAATCGTAGAGAAGTATAAGCAGTATGATCCAATCATGCCTTACTTGAACGATGTTCAAAATCCTTTCGCTAATGACACAATCAATCGCTTGAATAACTTTGTTAAGACAACAGGTATTAGCGATTTGGGTGTAGCTTCAACTATTCTTGCTGCTAGTTCAGATTCGTTGAAATCTAATCCTGTAAAGGCTATGGCAATCATGGAGATCTTGAATGATCCTGATTTGGCTAGTATTGGATTTGATAAAGTGATGGAATATGTTGCTGATAAGAACAATATGGATGTTGACTCTCAGTATGATTCTATTGAGGAAATGCCCACTAAACTTCGCATTGAGCTACAAAAGACGCTAAAAACTATTGAAACTAAGCGTGGTGAGTTTGATTCAAAGCAAGATTATTTTGGATATTTGCAAAACCAGAGAACCCAACAGGAGCAAGTAACGGCTCAAAGAATGGCGACTTGGGACAACGTGTTGAATGACATGGGGAACCGAGTTAAAACCATTCCTGTTAAGGTCGAACTCGAAAATATAGGGGAAGTAACTTTAGATTATGCGGTTAGCAAAGAAGATCTAAATAAGTTATTACCTGAAGTTCGAGGGATAGTGGCACAAATAAATCCTGACGAGGATGGTATTAACACAGTAATGAAGGTTCTAGAAAACCGGGTATGGTTAGATAATAGAACTAAAATTATTCAACAGGCTATCAAGTCTGCCGAAGGAAAAATTCGCGAGGCAGAAGTACAAAGAGTACACAATGGTGGTCAGATTGTAAATCGTGTTGATGCACCAGCTACTGGACCTGTAACAAGCCCTCACTTAGAAGCTACTAAGGCATTCTTAGGTATAAAATAAAAATAAAAACTAATTTTAAAAATTTAAAAAAATGGCAAGTTATAATTCAGAAGCTCTACCTCAAGGGTATGGAGCTTCTTCTGCCGGTGTAAATTCAACCGGTTATGGTCAACACGGAATCCTTTCCTCTATTGACGCTCTTCCTCCAGATGTTTCAACAAAATTGTTCAAGCGTTTCGGTGGCCAAGGTTTGGATATCTTGAATCTTTTGATTGCTCAAGGTGCTAAGCGTGTTGTTAACAACTCTAATGGTGCTTTCCACTTTGAAGAGGATCGTTACAATCAAGCAATGCCTTACACTGAAGTAAGCGGTGGTTCAACTTCTACTCCTACATTCACTATTTCAGGATCTGAAATTAGTGGTGATAGACCTTTCTTGGTTGCTGGTGATGTATTGATTAGCATGGATGATTTGACTACACGTTACCGTGTAACATCAACAACTAGTGTTGACGAAACAAGTTTTGATGTTGAAACAGTTAAACTTGGATCTGGAACTCCAGCTAATACAGGTACTTTGGTTGCTTACACTACTTCTTTTAATGAAGATACTGTTCAACCAGATGCTAAAGCTACTTACTGGTCTCGTTTCTACGCTCCAATGCAACGTCACAAGACTACTGCTAAAATTACTGGTGATGCTTTGACTGACAAAGTTTATCCTGTAATGATGGACGATGGTAAGACTATTAAAGGTTTCCACTCACATTTGTTTGCACAACACGAATACCGTCACTTGTTGGGATTGGTTGGTGCTATGATTTTGGGTCAAGGTAATCCTAATCCTGCTGATAACCCTCGCACTAGCGCTATGGACGACAGTACATATGCTCAAGGTATGGTTGAAACTTTCAGAAATCGTGCAGTATCTGAAACTTGGGATTCAGTTAATGGATTTGAGATTGATGATATGTACAATTTGATTTCTGGATTGAAGGCTAACTGGACAGGAAATGATTTGATGGCATTGTTCTGTAAAGAATTGTATCAATCATTCGAACTACAAGTTGGAACCACTGGTTTGTTGCAAAATGCTAACATCGCTTCTACTCGTCAAGAGTCTGCTAAAGTAATCTTCGGTGATAACCAAGACTTCGAAACAATGATGTCTACATTCGCTTTCTCTACCTTGACTTTGAATGGTAAGAACTTGAATGTTAAATCATTTGACTTGTCTTATGATCCTACTTTGTTCGGAGCTGGTGGTAATAACGATTTTACTAAAATGGGATTTGTATTGCCTGCTGAAAAGCAAGCTGATGCTTCAGGTTTGTTGCGTAACTCAGTTGAATTGATCTACAAGTCAATGGACGGAGAAGATCGTTTCATGAAGGTTTGGGATGATGGAGCTGCTTCTCCTCGCCGTCTAGGACCAAATGACAACTACGTTATCTATATGTTGACTCAGTTCGGTTTTGACTGGTTCAAGATTGAGCAATGCGGTTTCTTGACTGCATAATCAATAAGATTTAAAAGAGTAGGGGAGAAATCCCCTATTCTTTTTTATATTTGTAAAACTAAAAACAAAAAAATATGATTTATAGAGACGGCATACGCTTAGAGCGTGAAGATTTGCAAGAGCAAATTGAAATTCTTAAAGGGAAATTCCCTACATTTTTTAGATCAGAAAATCCATTACCAGTAATTATTGATTACTTACCTTCTCAAAAATTCTATGTAGATTTATATAGACCTGGAGGCGACACATCAGCAGGTAGAGTTTTAAAATCTCCTCAGCCTACAAATGTTTTTGCTACTGGATATGAAGTTGAAGATGGATTTAGAACTGAGATTAGATACTCTGAAACCCCTCCAATTATTAGAGGTAATGATCTATCTTGGAGATCTAGAAAAATCTCATTATATTCTAAATTACACTTAAATCCATCAGTTGATTTAGAGAAACTTATTTTCTTATGGTTTTATTCTAATCATTTTTCTAATAATGATTGTCAGAATAAACGTAAAAATGCTCGATTTGAGTTTATCATACCTGAGGCTCAAGTGGAATCTAAGTATAACAATATTAAATATAGACGTAGACTGGAAGATGAGATCTTGATTGAAGAGACTCGTATGTCTTACGATATGGTTAAGTCTGTAGCTAAACTTATGGATTTGAAATTAAGAGGAGAAGAGAAATCAGATCGCATCACATTATTTGATTCAGTTGTAAATTCTCAAAGCCGATTGAAGAACTACGATGCTATCAAAGGTAATATGGTAGTTGATAAACCTTCTACTGTGGATGCTGTTGTTGGATTGACTCAAATCAAGAATCTAGTGGCTAATGCCGTTGAGAACTTGAAGTTGTTTGAAGATGAGAGCGTAAACAAATGGAGAATTAAGGCTCCAGGAAAGGCTAAGTATCTTTGCGACATTGAGGGAGATACAGACGAAACTAAGTTATTTAACCTAGTAGAGTTCGTTTCTAACAATCCTGAGGCGTTTGAAACCGTCAAGGGTTTGATCAAATAAAAGTAATTAAAAAAAGAGTAAAAAGGGGTTAGGATATCTTAGCCCCTTTTTCTATTTTTGTAGATAAATCTATTATTCTCATGGCATTAAAATTAACCGTTCACTTTAATTGTAGCACAAAAGTAGCCTACGTTAAGGACGATAGCACTTATTCATTACCAGCATCTGTTAAAACATATGCGCTTGGTTCTTTGAATTATCCAAATGGTTTGGCTGTGTTTAACAAAAATACTACTGTAGATCCTTTAATCAATTATAACGCATCTCCAAGAGTATCTGCTAACTTCTCATTAGGTGGAACTATCCCTGCTGGTAACTATACCTTCTCTGGGAAGAATGTCTATGAGTATCTTAACACAGGAACTAATCAATCTTTATTAGTAACTTCAAGCAATACATTCTCTATTTTGAATGTTAACTTGACTGAAGCATTGTTTATTGGGGGTACTATTACTCTTGCTGAATGTGCTAATGTTGCTAATGACGGCACATACACAATAACAGCAGTTGATTACAATTCTGTAGCTAATAGCACTGCCATAACTGTTAGCGTTTCAACATTACAAGTTGATACAGATGATGATGCTGTAATTTCATTTACATCTGAGGTTGTAATAGATTCTAATGTAGTTTATAACTACAGCACTTGCGCTGTAAATCTTTGCCCTGAAATTTCATTCACATATGATGCATTTTCTACTCAATACGGAAGTGCTACATTGATGGATAACACTAACTATAACGGATGGACTGATATTACAAAGACATTAAGTTTGTATTATCCTGCTGGTTTAAGCCCTGCTCCTGCTGATAATCCTATTGAAACTCCAGATTCATATATTACTATTACTAAATTGGCTACAGGTATTTATACTTGTAAATTGGTTGTAACAGGTAGTTATGCTCAAGTTGATGGTTTAGTTATAGATTGGACAGCAAGTAAGATTAAGCAGGCTACTGTTATCGCTTACACAGAAATGTGTGGTATCCAAGGATGCATCACTAAGATGTTGGATCGCCATGTTTCTTATTTAAAATCAGCTACAATTAGCCCATTACAACAATATGTTGATCAAGTATATGGTTTGTATATCAATGCTAAAGAAGCTTTAGCTTGTGGTAATAAAACAAGTTATAGCTCATATGTATCTGAGATATATGCAATATTAGGAAAGACTGAGGATGATTGCGGAAGTTGTTCTTGCGGAGGTTCTTGTGGTGATTGCAATGATAATTGTGGATGTGGACAGCCAGACGAGCCAGTATGGATTGATAACTTAGGAATCAATGTAGATAGCTTATTGGATGTTTTTGATGATTTCATTACTAATGAATGGCCTGCATATCAAGCTACTGTTGATTCTTTAGAGACTACAGTTACTGATATTGTACTTCCAGCGATAGAAGAGTTGGAAAACTCTGTTTCTGTAATTGGAACTCAGACTACTACAAATACAGGTGATATTTCTGTTATTCAAGAAGAGGTTGACGCATTAGATGCTCAAGTTGCTATTTTGGAAGAACAGATTGCAACATTTAGTCCTTCTAATAGTGAGGTTGCTTTAAATGAGTTATTCACTAATGACGGAAGTAATAATTTGCTTTATATAGCTATTAGCGGAAGTGCTACTAGCGACACTTCATACACAGTGACTATTGCAGAAGATCAAACAGCGTATTTTCAAAGTTTAGATAATGTTACATTTTACAGTGTAGAAGATAGCGCTTGGTACCAAGGTGTTGTTTCATCATCTTCTTACAATTCAGGAACTGATGTAACAACTGTAATTATTGGAACTAGCAATCCAACTTACTGGACCTCAAACCCAGGATCTATTCCAATCTTCTTAGCAAATCCTTCTACAGGTATTTATAACTTCCAAAGACAATTTACTTTACAGAATGCTAACTACTGGAAGTTGGATGATGAAGATTATAGATATTGGGCTAAATTGAAAACTTCATTCTTATGGAATGGTACAAATTTAGGAGACAAGTCTTTGAAAATAGTTAATCAAGATAGTTCTGAATTTATTCAATTAAGAGGAATTAATCCTGGAACTATGGTTGATTTAGAGTTGACTTTTGAAAAGAAGTTTGATGGAACTGATTACGACTTGGTTTACATGATTGATGTTAAATCAACTACATCTCAAAATAAAACAGTTGTAGAAGGTGATTTACTTGAAGCTGGTTACACAGGATATAACCCTAAAGAAAATAGTGACTTGTATCAAAACACTAGCAGAAACAATACTCTATCTATTAATATGGGTGCAGGTATTGATGGGATATTTAACGTAACTCAAGATGTTTACAATACCGAAGGTAATTTGAACTCAAATAGAATTATTTCTAGATATGCTTCAGGACCTTCTTATCCAGATAGTTCATCAGATCAATTATTCACAGGTGGTAATGATGTATTTACATTTAACACTTTGAATTGTAACATGACCATCTTGAATTTTGAAGTATCTTACGGTAAAATGCCAGCGTAATTATGACATTACAAGAAATATTAAATAAGGTATATTCAGCCCTCGGAAAAGATCAATTCGGGGGCTATATCACTCCTGATGACTACAATGCAGCCATCCGGTATGTCAACGTGGAACAGATGAATGACCTATTAAAGGTGTTCGAAGAGAAGCGTGAGATTACGGATGACTTGTTGCCATTTGTTAAGACAATCGGGGATAGTGATTCTGTGCCTTTGTATCAAGATTCTTATGGGTATGTTACAATCCCAGATGACTATTGGTACTATATCAGATCTTACTTCGCTGACTTTGTAAATGATTGTGATACGTCATATCCTTTACAGAGACCTATTGAATTTTTAAATCAGGCTGATTTTGGATATAGAATCGGCACTGAGATTTTGAAGCCGACTATTAAGCATCCTATTGCGGCTATTCAGAATGGCAAATGGTGGGTTTTACCGAAGGCAAATCTTCCTGTGGTATTCACATACTTGAGAACTCCTAATCAGCCAAACTATGACTATTATATTTCGGCTGGAGATATCATTTATTTACCACCAGGATCAACGAACCCATTAACTGGGCAGGCAAGTACATCTATTGAATTTGAGTGGCCAGAATCGGTTCATTTGAACTTGATTGAATTACTAGTTAAATACTTCAGCATCAACATTAGATCTGATTTTAATTTACAAACCCTTGATATTACTAAAGGACAATGATTACTAAGAGACAGATAATTGAAACTATACAGAACAGATTAGCTTCTGGAGATGTTACGGATGATTTGCGTGGTAAATATCCGTATCAAGTTATTGCCTATGTATTAAACTTGGCTTATACTGATGCGGTATATAATAACCCAAATGCTAAGAAGGATTTGTCTGTTAGATATAGTGCTAATGTAGTATGTAATCACGGACAGCATTCTGCTAAGTTACCAGTTCTTCCTTTGTTGGGAAGTGAGGGTATCACATATGTAGAAAGTGATAAGTGTGAATGGTATCCTATTCGTATGGGTTCTACTGAAAATCGTATCATGAATATGATTAAACCTCAGACAGATAAGATTACTTGCTATATCAGAGGTAATAAGATTTACTTTAACGAGAAGCCTACTGATGTAGTTTACTTAGATATCATTCCAAACGTGGCTGAAATGGATGACGATGATGTTATTTCATTGCCCGGTCAAGAGGCTAACTTGTACAGCATGGTTGTTCAGATGATTATGCAGACTAGCACAAGACCTGAGGAGGTTTATAACAACGCAGTTCCAGATACAGACAAACCTACAAACCCTGCTAAATAATGAACGATCCAGTTAAGAATATAACCTATGTAGTAATGACTGCAATTAACCGAATGAAGAATTTCGGTTACTCTATTACTGACTACGAATGGTTGGAACAGATTGCTATCGAGTTCTACCAACAGAATTTAAGCGCATTTGAGATGCCTTCAGTTGTTGTTGAGTATGTAGACGTAGCAACCAATACAAAAATATGGCCTATGCCTCCTGATTATATTAGATACACTAAGGTTGGATACAAGGTTGGTAATCGTGTTTGGACATTAGGTGTTGATAATACTATTGCATTTCATCAGCCTGAGGTATGTGAGACTATTAAGGATGCTCAGGAAAATCCTAGCTACGGATCAGGATGGGGATATTGGTTAGCAGAAGGTTTCTATAATGGAACTTACTACGGTCCATTATACACTGCTGGAGGTGGATTTAACGTCAACTACTATAGAGTTAATGAGAAGGAAAGATATATTCAATTTGTTGACGCTATTCCAAACGGAAAGGGTATAATTGAGTATTTGAGTTCAGGTAAGAATGTATGTGGTAACACATTAATTCCTCTACCTTATGTAGATACAATGCAGAAATTTATCATGTGGCAGATGTTTGAACTGAAGCCAGAATTGGTTAATTTAGCAAAAGATAAAGAACGTCAATATAAGGAAGCTCTTTGGGATGCGAACATCTTGGCTAAGGCTCCAACAGTTGACGAAGCAATGGATGCAATTTACGCTGCGTGCGGATTTAATTTAAGATAATATATGGCTAGTGGTCAAGAAATAAGTTTTATCGGGGGAATGAACACCGATGATGATATTAGGTTCGTTTCAGAAGGTGATTACAGAAGTTCAGCGTATATGCGTTCAGGTTCTGCTGAGGCTCAGAATGCAGGCTCCGCTGAGAGTATGCCTGGTAATTTATTGATTGATAATCCTAACCTACCATCTGGTATGAATACGGTAATTGGATCAGCTAGATGGGTTGAGAATAATTCTATAGTTTACTTTGTTCACAATGTAAATGGAGATCATACACTTTGGTCTTATGATGTGTTATCTAATCAGTTAACTATAGTTTTAGGAAACTTAGATAGCGCTGGGTTTGGAATTCCAAACTTTGCTGGATCTACTTTAAATCTTGACAGAGACTACCCAATTTTCCACGCAAATGTTGTGGATAATATTCTTTACTGGACTGATAATAATAACCCTCCTAGAAAGCTTGATTTGAATAAAGCAATCAAGTACATGGAGAGTGGAGGTAATGATTCTGATGGTTATTCATTTATATCATTCACTAGCGTAGAAGATGGTTCTAAGACTATTGATGTATTAAAGGCTCCTCCTTTAGTTGTTATTGAGGCTGAGTATGCTACTGATACTACTCGTAACTTTAATAAGCTTTATGGGAATCAATACCAGTTCAGATACCAATATGTTTACGAAAATAACGAGGAGTCTAAGTGGTCAATGATCTCTAAGCAGCCTTTTCCACCATCAGAGGAGTTTATATCTGGTCGTGATATTAGGAACTCATTAAAGTGGAACATTATAAATTTAACTTACAGAACTGGTCCTAAGAACGTAAAGCAAATCAACTTTGCATATAGAAGAGGAGAAATTGGTCCATGGTTGATATATAAACAATTAGATTTAGCAATAGAAGGAATTAGCAATTTAACTACGCAGATATTAGTTTTTGATGATAATGTAGCTCCTGTTGCTGCTCAAAATGCAAACATATTATTTGATAACGTACCTCAAATTGCTAAATGTCAAGATATTCTTCCAAATCAATCCCTTGCATATGGTAATTTTTATGCGGATTATGATTTAGTTAATGATTTAAATATTGAGGCAGAAAGAGTTCTAAATGAACTTTACGATCCTAATTCATTGGAATTTCCTAATATACCTTTAATTAAATGGTATGATGATAACTGCGTTTTACAATTAAACTATACTGTATTTGGTCAATACCCAGGAGGTGGGAATCAATCTCCATTATTTTTATATCAAGAAGGCGATGTAATATCTTTTAGAATATACGATAAAGATTTACCCAAAAAAACAGCAAAAACATATTATTATACATTAACAACGGAGGATGTAGAAAGAAATGGTAGGACAAATCTACAGATGATTAATGAACTTATATTTAGTATAAGGGATTATTTCCTTGAAAATTACCCTGAGATAAATCCAGCTTTGGGTTATAGTCCGGATGATATATTAACTGGAGTTGAATTTGTAGGTTACTTGCCTTTAGGTATTTCAGATGAAACAAGTGATTCTTTTGATTCATACGCTAAGTTGTTAAGAAAAAATAGAGCTTTACCGTCTTTAAAGAAGGGAAGTAAAAAAGTATTTGGTATTCAGTATTATGATAGAGGAAATAGATCTAATACTGTCCAGACATTACCTTCAATGGAGTTAGATATTCCTTTACCAGGTCAAGAAGATAGAAGTTCTTTTCAATATAATATAGACCCTACAGGTCAATATGGTAGTTTATCTGCCTATACTGTATCGTCTAAATTTACTATAAATCATTTACCTCCAGATTGGGCTACTCATTATTCAATACTTGTTAAAAAAGATGAGTTGATTAGTAGTTTTATGCAGACTACAGTTACGGCATATACATATGATCCAATCAAGAATTATCTTGTAAGACTTCAACTTGATAGAATACCAAATTCGGAATCTGTAGATTATTACATTAATCAATATTTTGGGGCTTCATTTTATCACACTCCAACAAAAGGGGATAGAGTAAGATTTTTAACAAATGAAACTTCTAAAGCTCCATATCCTTTTGAAGTAACTCCATCTCCTCATGACGAGACTTATTTTATACCTCCAGCTTATTGCCTTCAGTATGTTGAATTAGAAGTTGTTGAGTATGATCCTTCAACAAATTCTATACTTGTAAATGAATTTGACTACTCAACTTTATTAGGTAACGCATCTGGATCAGTTGGAGCTTTAGTTGAGATATATACTCCTAAGAAAGATGTTGCAGAAGATGTTTGGTATGAAATTGAAAAGGCGGATATATACACAGATGAAGAGACTGGAGCTAGATATCATGCAGCTAATGTGCAATTACAAACTGCTACACAACCAGCTGTATTAGAATCTGATTATGGAGATGTAACTTACAGAATGAGAGATCTTGCCACAGGTATGAGAATTCAAACATACGATTATTATACCGATATGACTGCAAGCGATTATTCTAGACTGCTAAACTCTTGGAGTCGAGTTAGAGTAGGAGATGAAGCTCAAAACACATACTTTTATGATGGTGATAACTACATTCTTTTATTTGATAAAATAAGATTATCAGCAATCCCTAGAATATTAAATAGATCATTTTTTATTGAAGATTACAACTATAGCGACTTTTATAAATCAGACGGACACGGAAGAGGTCGTATTGGCATAGAAAATAACAAGACTCAAAGAACTCACTACAAGACCGGGGTTATACACTCTTCTCCATACGTTGCAGGCTCTTTTATCAACGGATTATCATCCTTTGACATACTAGGTAATGCCGAATATTTAGATGACACCTACGGGCCTATAAATCGATTAAAGCAAGTTGGATATACATTGAAGGCTTTGCAAGATCGTAAAGAGGTTAGTATCTATATTCAGAGATCATACGCTACTTCTGCTGATGGTTCTGGTCAGTTGGCTTATACATCTAAAGTATTTGGAGGTATTAATCCTTCAGATTCTATGTTTGGATGTATTCATCCTGGTTCAGTGCAAGTTATAGAGAATGATATGTATTACTATGACTTTTATACTGGAGCTGTGATTAGAAGCTCTAATAATGGTCAGGTAGATGTAACGAATTTAAAATATAAATTCAATTACTGGATTACTCAAAAGACAAATGTAATCGGTACACCAGAATACAAACTGATTAATGGTAAACAATACCAAGCTGTATACACTCCAATATCATTTGTGGACGAATCTAACTCTGAATACTATTTGAACTTTGTTAAAGTTTATAGAAGGGAAGATAAGTTAGAAGGTAAGACCTATGTATATGATAGTAATGAAGCTCCTGTATTTGATTTAATCAGAGATCGTTGGAGAACCTTTGTTTATTTCCCATTGATGTGGGGAGAGAACTTAGGGGTTAATACATATACATTCGCAGGTGCTAATCTATACGAGCAGAACGTACCTTTCTTAGCTGACGGAACTCCAAACGAATTGATATTCTTTGGAGAGCAAGAGAAGATGACTATTGAGTTTGTTATGAACGATATGCCTATTATGATTAAGAGACCATTGAGCATAGGGTTTAGATCAAACAAGCCGTTTAGTGTTCCTGAGATTAATACTCTTGGTAATGCTTCATACCCAGCCATGTTGTCTAAGATATTCTTAAACAACTTTAAGTTGAAAGAAGGATACTGGTGGGCGGCATACTTAAGAGATATGAACACCCCTAATCAGATGCCAGATAACGCCTTGGTTAATGGTAGACAGCTAAGATCTTATGCAATTATTCATAAGGCAGAATACGAGGGGAATGAAAAAGCAGTTTTATATGATATCAAATGTTCATATGTACCAAGTGAAGCATTGATATAAAATGAAAACTTTATTAGGAAATTTAAGTTAAATATATTTATTTTGTAAACGATATGGGACCAGAAATGATGGCAGCTCAGCTAGCGATGCAAATGGGGGGTCAAGCTAAACAACAAATGGTTAATCAGGGATTAAACATCTATGATTACATTAATGCGTCAAAGCAATTAAAAGCAGGTAAAGAAGCTCAAAAGAATTTGGGGGCTAGACCTATGGCGTCTATCCCAAAGGCTCAAATCGAGCAGGAGAATATGGCTAGACAAATGGCTTACTCAAATATGCCTGGATACCAACAAATGATTGATAATGCTACCGCTGGCGCTGGAAGTTCACTTACAGCAATGAAACAAGCAGGTGGAAGTATTGCTGATTTATTGGGAGGTGTTGTTAATGTGAATCAAAACTTAAACAACGCTCTTTCAGATATTGAATTGCAAAATCTAGCTAATAGACAGTCTAATTTGACAAACCTTCAAAGCACTATTGGTCAGAGATCTCAATATGAGCTTTTACAACAGCAAGATAAACTGGCTTATTACAATCAGAAGAAGGCTGGTATTGACGCAATGATTGCAGCTGGAACTAAGGGTAAGGATCAAGCTATTAAAGGATATTTTGGTAATATGAATCAAAACACTGCTTTCAATAGTCAAATGGGACAAAATGTTTTAGGTAATCCAGAAATGATGGCTGCTTTAGGCATGGTTTAAAATATATAATATGGGAATTTTAGATAAAGCAGGATTGTCATTAGATAGTTTAAATCCAATGACTAATATACCGGAAGGATTGCCGGCTGATCAACTTACGCCTTATGCGTATGTTCCTGAGAATAATGCGCCAGATCCATACGCTGTTCAAAAAGAATACATAGATGATACTTTAGCTCAAGTAGAAGCTCAGAAAAAAGAAGTTGCTGATCAGAAAAATAAGGCTCAAGAAATAATATCTGACATAGATGCTACAGCACCATGGCTAAATGCTGTGCCTGAGATTCAATCTGAAATCGATGGGTTAAGAACTTGGTATTCTGAAGAGAAAGCAAGTAAAGGATCTAAGTTTGATAATTACGAGCTTCAAAAAAGAGCAAATGATACTAAACTTAAATTAGATGCTATTAAAAATGAGCATACTAAAATAATGAATCAGGTTTATGCTAATGCTAATAAAATTGTAGATCCTAACTTTTATGAAGATAATGCTGGTGAAATATACAGGCAAGAAGTAAATAAAGTATTTGCAGAAAACCAAGGTAAATCTATTTCCGAATTAGCTCCTAAAATTGCAGCTATAGATCTTCCAATTAAAGCAGAAGCTTTACCTAAATGGATAGTAGGTAGTAAAGTTATCCCAGGTATGACATCTGTAAGTTCTACAGTTTCTGAAACAGATGAAAATGCTATTCAGGATAATGCTGAAGCTGCTTTTGCATCAGCTACAGAAGCTAAAAGAGCTAATATCATTAAGGTTTTACAAAAGACTCAAAATGATGAAACTGGTGAGCCTTATTTAGGAAGTGATCCATCATATGAAGAAGCTTCAAAAGCGGTTCAAGATTATTCAATGAATTTTTATAGACAACGAATATCTCAACCTAGATCTAGCAGTAATGGAAATGCAAATAAACCTCCTGTTTTTGATATTTCTGTGGATTATTTAACTGAAGAAGATACTGGTAGAAATTTAGTGAAAGGAGATATTAATAGGATAAAGTTACAAACAGGGAAAACTCCAAAAATTATTCAATTAAAAGGATGGGGTAAAGATGATCCTCAGCAAGAAGTTATTCCTATAGAAATTATTCCTTTTGTTGATGGTGGTGTAAGGAAATATAAAGTAATGGGTATACCATTCCAAAGCTTCCAAAAACTGTCAGGAATGAATATAACAGAAGATTCTCAATTAACATGGAATGATGTAAATAAATATGCGGCTAACGCAGTAGCTTATCCTTTAAGTGGTTTTGATAACTTTGAAATAATTGATAAAAATTACAAAGGATTTTCTGACAAAGTAAATAGTCAGGAAGAAAGAGATAAGAAGAGAGGAATAAAACAAGAAGAAAAAGGTTTTGCATTAATGTACTAAGATATGACAAAGACAGATATTTATAACGCTTCAAAAAATATCTTCCCAGGATTACCTGATGAAGAAACATTTTCTGCTGATATGGCTGATAGCGAAAAAGCTAGCCGTGCCTTTGAAAATGCTTTGAAAAATAAAGATAAGTACGATGAAATGGGTGTTCCTTTACCAGAAACGGTAGAGGAATTCCAGGCTATTGTGACTGGTGACCCTAAAAAAAAAAGTACATCACAAGGGCAAAGTGGAAACGGTGGATCTACTCAAACCCAACAATCCAGTGGATCAAAGCCTGCCCAATCTTCTCAGCAAGGTCCTAGAGTTTTTCAACCTAAAAGGGTTTTTAACTCGATAGATGATATATATGGTTATGCAGGATATTTAGAGGACTATAAAAACGATCCTGCTGCTCAACAAGAAAGACAATGGTTTTCAGAGAATCAGGCCAATATAGAGGATGATTTTTGGAATCAAGGTGGTAAGCCACTTACTGTTCAAGGACCTCCAGTAAAGCAAGAAAAAACAGCATCTATCAACTATGATAAGTCTACGTTACCAAAAACAGAGCGTAAATCTTCTATTGATAACAAACAGTTTTTAAGACAAGAAGAGAAGAAGGTAATTCCTCGTATGAGTGAGGAAGAATTGATGGGCCAGGCTATAAGTGATGCGGCTCCGGCTCAAGATGCTTTACAAGCTCCAGCAAATATTCAACAAGCGGTAGTTCAATCAGAACAGCAAAGCAAGAGAGAGCAAGAAGGAGCTAAAGTTCAGGGTATGTCTGCTGAACAAATTATTGATAAGAATAAGAAAGAAGATCAAAAAGCAGATTTAAATAATTTCTACGATAATAACTATTCTAAAGTTGAGTCTTTAATAAACAATGGATTTGGTACTAGATCTAATGATGTAGACTTTACTAAGCTAAATGTTAATAACAGATCAGAATTAGAGAATGCTTACGGCTTATTAGAGCAGGATTATTTAGAGTATTTACAGAAAGTAGATCCTCAAGAGTATGAGCGTGTTAAAAACGAAATACAAGGCATTAGAAGCAAGAAGGGAGCTGATATAAATACTGGTGAAAGACAAGTTATAGATCAGTTTAGAGCTAAAGCTATGGAGATGCATAATTTAGTCAATGGATATGTTATGCATGAAATTGACAAGAATTATGATATGTCTGGTTATTTTGGAGGAGCTTCAGCATTAAGTATTCAAGTAGATGATTTAGATAAGAAAATAAAAGAGCTAAATGTTGACCCTAGTGGTAAAGGAGTTAGTCCGGCTAAGGCACAGCAATATCAAGATTTAGTAGAAAAAAGAAATAAGTTAGTTGAACAATATAATACTCTAGGAGAAAAATACAATATACCTCCAGAGGTAATTGCAAAGTATCAAGATGTAGCTAATAGATATTTAGATAGCTCCGTAGTTATTACACAGCTTAGTAATTTAGATACTGAACTAGCGGCAAAAAAAGCAGCAAATATGAAGGCTGCTCAAGAAAGATATAATGAAGCTGAGTCAGGAGATTATACTATTGGAGGAGAATTCGCAAGAGGATATTCAGGTACTGTAGGTAAATCTATAACAGATTTGTTTACTACAACATGGGATGTTATTGGTGAAGCTACCGGAGATACTGATTATGATATCTGGGATCAGATAGCGAACTTTGGTAGAGGATACAATTTTGAAAGAGAAAAAATGTTTGGGACAGCTCAAGATTTCTCTATTGATCAAAAGGAATATTCAGACTTGCCATTGGCTTATAGAATGACTGGAATAACATCATCTGGATTAGGATCTATTTCATTATCAGCTGGTGGGGGTGTATTAGGAATGGCTACAGGTATAGGATCTACAGTCGGTGGTGGTATGTTGATGTTGGGATCTGCTTTATCTGACAATTATAATGAAGCTTTAAGAAACGGATATTCTGGTAAGGAGGCGGCTAATTACGCAACTATAATCGCTGGTCTTGAAATTGCATTTGAATCAGCATTTCCAGATTTTAAAATATTTGATGCTCCTGGAGCTAAACAGAGTTTATTAAAGGCTGTTGCTTCATCACCAGATGTTAAAACAGCATTTCAAGTATTTATTGATAATTTACCAGCCGCATTAAAAACAGAGGCTAAAATAGCCGGAGAAAACTTTCTTAAAGAAGGTGTTATTGAAGAGGTTGGATCTCAATTTGCATCTGATATTGTTAAATCCAAATTCAATGAAATGAATAAGGATAAAGGGCAATTTGAGGTATTTAAGGGAGAGGATTATCAAAACACTTTATTGGGAGGTTTTTTAGGTGCTGAAACTGCGAATATAATTGGAAGATTGGGTAGTGTAAAAATGCCCCATGAGGAATCAATTTTATTTCAAGCAGCTATAAATCCGGATATATTATCACTAGCAGATAAGAATGGTATAATAGTTTCTGATGAGATGAAGGATGTAATCAATACGTTTCAAACTATTGATGATGCAATGAAGTCTAAGCCTGGTTATGATAACTTATCAGATGATCAAAAGGCTCACGTTGTTTCTGAAATCCAAAGGATGAAGTATCTAGAGGAGCAGAATAAGAAGGTTGGTATCGATGATAAAGCTACTAAAGATGAGATTGCTAACATTAAATCAAGTGTAGAGACAATATTACAAAATGCATTAAAACCTAAAGAAGAAAAAGAAAATGCCGTACAAGAGCCAAGCACAGAGGAAGTTCTTCCACGCGAACAAGGAACAATTACAGAAACAGGGGGTCAACCTCAAGGAATGGGACAAGATGTCCAAGGGCAAGAAGTTACCCAAGAAGGTCAAGTCTCTAAAAAAGAAGTAAAGGTTTATAGAGGTACGTCTAAAGGCAATAAATCTGAACAAGATGGAGTGTCTTATTATACTCCTGACAGAAATTACGCTGCCTTTTATGAAGGAGGTCAGGAAAAAGCTGAAAATAAATCACTTCAAGAATTACAAGATTTAAAAGAACCAGTTAAACCACAAGTTAATGAGCCTATTTCTGATAAGGAATTAATTGATTATTTGAATGATTTAGGATATAATTTTAATTCAACAAAAGAAGTTGAAGATAGATTAAATGAATTAAATTCTAAAAAAGAAGAGGATAAAACAGCTGAAGATAAAAATGAAATAACTGATATATCTTCATTATATGATGAATACGATAAAATTCAAGTTGATAAAGAGAATAAACGTAAGAATTCAGAATATGAAAAAAATCTAGATGAATATAATAAAAAGAAATCTGAATTAGAATCAAAGAGCGAAAATTACTTATCTCCTAAAACATTATCAGGTAATTTCTTTAATTTAGGTATTGATTTTTCTGAAATGAATCCACAAAAAATATTTGAAAAACTTAAATCATTAGGCATTTCAAATAAATTTAAAGGTGGTAATTTTTTAGATAATTACCATTCAGATTTAGTTGAATTTGGCAAGAAAAATAATATAGATTATTTTGATGGAATTTTTGGTGGTGTTCAAGGTAGTATGAATACTAAACCACAAGAAATTATAGAAGTATCAAAATTAAAAGAAGGTCAAGAAGTCAGCCAAGAGGGTGTAACTCCAGAGCAAAAGCAAATTGAATCTCAAGACTATGTTTCTAAATTAGAAGAGACTAAAAAACAAAACCCTAAAGATTTTTGGTCAGTAAGTACTCCTGATATTGAGGACGTTAAATCTGGAACATTAATCAATGTAGAGGGTGGACAAGCTATTGTTGATAAGTCTGGAGATATTCGTGGTTTATATAAATTTGCAGAATCAGAACAAAAAGGGGTTGGTGATAAGTTAGTTCAGAAGGCTATTGATGCTGGTGGTGTGAAGTTAGATAACTTCGCTAAGCCTGATCTAATGAAGATATATCTCCGAAATGGATTCCGAGTCGCTTCTAGAATGCCATTCAATGAAGAGTATGCTCCAGAAGGATGGGATGAGAAAGAACATGGTAAGCCAGATGTCGTTGCCATGGTTTATGATCCTGACAACTTGATGGATATTGAGGAAAAGCAGTTTACTAAAGATGAATATGATGAGGCTATTGAGTACCGTGATACTTACATGGATTCTCAGAAGGATGCTTATGGGGATAGATCAGAACCTCAGTTTAGTAAAGAAGAAGTATCTCCGGAGTATTTAGATACTATTGAAAAAGCAGGAATGACTCTTGAAGAAGTTAGTAAATGGAAAAAGGATAATTATATTAATCAAAGACAAAAGCCTATACCAATAGTTCAAGAAGCTGCTGAAAAACTTGCTGATGGAGATATTACTTCGGAAGAATTTAGAAAAGTAGTTAGAGATAATCAACCTATTATTCCATTTACAAAAGTTCCTGATCTTCCAACCTTACAAGAAGTAGTTGCTAGTTTGAAATCAAATCAAGTTGAGACTGGTGTCGTTGGAGTTAATAAAGAATTTAAAGACAGTGATTATGTAGCAACTAGATTAGATATTCCAGCATATGAAAGTTATGATACATGGGTTGTATCTATTCATGATGGTGTAAAAGAAGGGAAATCGTTAGGCTATGGTCAAACAGCAGTATTGAAAAATGTTGAATTTAAAACATCACCAAAAGTTGCGTTAAATATTGCCTCAGGAAGATCTTCTAAAAGCACAATAGCTAGGATGTTTGGAAATTGGGTTAATGAAGATCCAGAATTAGTTCATGCTAGAGCAGTAGAATTAATGAATGATCCGGAATGGGTTCAGGTAGGAATGAATCCATATAGACATAGTGGTTTCTATGATAAAGCTACTGGTGAGCCATTAGTTTCTGCTGAAGAGGTTGTTCAAGTTGGGGCTTTAGTATTGGCTAAAAATCCTGTAAGAACTACATGGGATGACCCGATGTTTGCTACTAAAAATAAAAAAGGAGAGCAAATATTTTTTGATAAAAATGTAGAGAGTGAATCTACTGACCCATATACATTTAATGAAGAGACTCTAATAAATGAAATGAACAATTCTGGGGTGTTGAATCCTGAAATTGATTTAGAGGAGACATTAAATGAGGTTGGTGAATTAGATACCGACTCTATTAAAGGCAGAAATAACTTATCTTCTCAACCTGATGTTATATCTATTGATTATGTCAATGGTAAGCCTATAATGTTAACCATTTCTGATGAATTACGAGTTGGTAATGTTAAGAATCCTATTAATGGAAAGCTAATAAATAGATTGTTTGGAGGTTTATTATTCCCATGGAGTAAAGGTAATGAGGGATATGCTTGGGCTTACACTAGTGAAAAAGCTGCTACAGATGTTTTAAAAGTCGCTAAGAAAATATATAAAGACAATAAATCATTGTTCCCAGATGGAATGATTCCGGTAGCCGTTGTTAAGATGGGTAAGGATGCAATGGTTTCAAATGAAGCGGTATTGCGACAAATAATTCAAAACTTACAAGATGGTAAAATATCTAGTAAGAGTAAGGCGAAAGCATATGAGTTATTAAAAGAAAAGATTAAATCAGATTACGAAAAATTAAAAGCAAAAGCTGAAAATAAATCTGAAGATGAAGAAATTTCTGCTTCTCAAAAGAATTTATTGAAAGGATATTCTGATATCATAGCATTGTTTAAAAAGTCTAAGGATTTCGATTCATTTTTGATAAAATCAGAAATGTTAAATATCTCTACACGTCCTGTTGTTATTAAAAACATAACAACTGGATCTACAGGTATTGTCCCAAAGAAATTTACTCTAGGAAAAAACATTAATGCCATTGTTACATCATTAATGGAGGGTCTAGATGCTAGTGAATTAAAAAGATTAAATCTAGGTCATTTAGTAGCTACATTAACTGAGCCTGCCTTATCTTCAGTTCCTAATCGTCATGTTATCTCTATTATTGAAGTAGATGCTAAACAAAATGAGCCAATAAGATCCAGTACCCACCCTAATTATCCTTATGTTTTAAAAGGTAGAGGAGTCGGGGTATTAAAAGATACTGTTCATATTGGTAGAGTATTACCAGCTACTTATGGAAACGCAATTAGTAAATTGATAAACAATTATGAAGCTAAAGAATCAAGTAAGCCGGCTACAGAATCTACAATATGGTCTAATGCATTACCGGCAGCATTAAACAATGTTTTATTCCGTGATAAACCAATATCTCAAGCCGAGATGGAGGCTAATAAACTTATTGGGTATTTACAACTAGCGTTTCCTAATACTCAGTTCTTTACAGATGCAGAAACTTGGAGTAATATTTTAAATGATCCAGGAGTAAAAAAATACTTAAAGAAAGGAGATGTTGTTTATGGATTAACTAAGGATGGAAAGGTTTATTTGAATCCGGAATTAATGAATTCTAATACTCCAATCCATGAAGCTGGTCATATCTGGTTAGATGTTATTGAGAATCTAGAACCTGAATTGTTTAAAAAAGGTATGGATTTAGCATCTGAAGTAGCTCCTGATTTAGGTATGTCATCAGAGACAAATCGAGATAAAAAGGAGATATTAGCTAAGCTTATTGGGGATCGTGGAGAAAGCGTAGTAAATTCAGCTAAAAAGAGTAAGGTTAAAGAATGGTTATTGGCTGTTTGGAATTATGTAAAGTCTAAATTTAAATCTATTAGAAATTTAAGTCCGGAACAAATCCAGGATTTGACAATGGCTGAATTTTTAGATGGAGCCTTAGCTGATATTTTAGGTGGTGAGAAAGCCTTTGATCAGAAAAAACCTTCCAAAACTAAAAGTGAAACTCAGTTCTCTAAATCATCACAAGACGTTGAAGATGCAATTAATCAATTATCTGATGCCGAGGAAAAAGGAGGCGCTGAAATAGTAGCGGCTCAGAAAGAAGTTTCTGAAAAATTAGGGGAAGAAGGTAAGAAAATAGCCGAAATTGATCGTAACTTTGACAAATTAGCTGATGAACTTGGCTTTATTAAAACGT
>Ga0222712_10001893_pt1 | contig 24913 bp, 30 predicted proteins | sample C33_657DmetaG_FD_165043 | JGI IMG/M metagenome (GOLD analysis project Ga0222712, IMG submission 165043) | Estuarine water microbial communities from San Francisco Bay, California, United States - C33_657D | ecosystem: Environmental > Aquatic > Marine > Unclassified | place: USA: California... | reverse complement strand
GGATATTCCATGGATCCACGAACCGTGAACTGCTTCATAAGCAGGTTGACGTAATTGGTGGAAACAGGGCGATAGTGCAGCGCCACGATCACGAGACAACCATCGACTCGACCGTTCTGCAGCACATCACCGATCACACTGTCGGCACCAGAGGCTTCGATGAATACGTCGGTTGCTGCTGTCGGGCCGAACATAAACGGCACCTCACCGTGGATGCGCTTGAGTTCCGCCCACACATCAACCTCAGACGGGTCAAGCACATGGGAAGCGCCGAGTTGCTTCGCCAATTCAAGGCGGGCATGGCTGAAGTCGATAGCAACCACATCAGTGACACCGCGATCGGCGAGCGTGGCGATGGCAAAGAGACCGATGGGACCGCAGCCAAACACTGCAACCTTGTCCCCCGGCTTCGCCTCTGACTGGTTGACCGACTGCATGCCAACGGCCAACGGTTCGGCAAGTGCTGCCGTCGTCAACGCCAATCCTTCGGGGACTTTGAAGAGGCGCTTTCCATTCGCCGCATCTGGCACGTAGAGAACAGGTGTGAGGCCACCTTGCGGACCGCCCGTTCCCATCGGCCCATGTCCAGCATCGGATGGACACACCACAACGCGATCGCCTACCGACACGCCAGTCACTTCGCTGCCGAGCCATTCAACAACGCCCGCCATTTCATGGCCCATCGGAATGGGATGTCCTGGGGTCATACCCATGTGGATGTACGACACATCAGTTCCGCAAATACCGCACGCGGCAATGCGCACAAGAGCATCGCGTGGTCCAGGAGTTGGTTCATCGATGTCATCGATGCGCCAATCGTTCGCGCCGTGCAACATGATCTGCTTCATAGCGAAGTGACCTTTCGGGTTTTCGGAGTTGTGTGGGTTCGAGATTTCGGGTGACGAGTAGTCGAAGCTGTGCGCGTCGCGTCTGCGCGGGCGCCATTGAGCACGACCTGTACAAGTTGCGCAATCCACGCATCGTCAATCGGCGTCGTCATGCCGCCAAGAACAACGTGAAGTACAGGACCATCAATCAGCGAAGCAAGAAGCGCAGCATCAACATCGCCGCGCAACTCACCTGCGGCCTTCGCACGCTCGAGACGCTCGGTAGTGAGTTGCGTTGCAGAACGAGATTCAACGACGTTCTTCTTGCGTTCGGATTTCGACTCGCCAAGAAGACCAATGATCGCAGCCAACGCTGCGGGGCGTTGAAGTTTCTCCACCGACCATCGAATCATCATGGCGAGGTCGGCTTCGAGGTCGCCAGTATCCGCAACAACATCATCACCATCGGTGCGGAACACGGCCTTGGTGACAAGTTCAGACTTTGATCCGTACCGGCGATAAATCGCAGCGGTCGTTGTTTCCGCGCGTTCCGCAACGGCGGCCAGGCTCAACTCGTTGTAGCCACGCTCCGTGAGAAGGTCGATGGTCGCGTCGATGATCGCGGCATCAAGTCGCGGGTCTCGCGGCCGACCGGCCGAGGTCTGATCGTTTGCGTTCTCCCCCATTACGATGCGGACCGTATCGGAATGTCAGCGAGCGCGCCATCGATTCCCAGGCCGAGCGCCGGAATCAACCAACGTTCACTCCCGGCAAAGATCTCGTCAGATCAGCTTGCGATTACGACGAGCAAACCCGGCCAGGAGACCGCCGCCCGTCAGTAAGACAGCGCCACCAGCAAGCGTCGCGCCGAACTCAACACCCGTTACTGGAAGCGAACCGCTACCCGACCCGCCATCGGCCGGATCCGAACCGCCGCCGCCGTTGTCGGGGATGGTGGTCGTCGGTGTCGGTGGGGTTGGAGGCGTTTGCGCTTCGTAGGCACCAATGTCCAAGTGCGAACCAATTTTGCGAGTGAAGCCGGCACCGCGTTGGTCGAAGGAACTGGTCGAGGCGGTCGATCCGGCATCGAGTGCAGGGCTGCCGTAGGTCAGCGCCATCGTGTCGGTCTGGCCGCCGTTATCGGCAAGCGGAGCAAGCAACGGATCCGAAGCCAAGTTGCCGCCACCATCAACAATGGTTCCGTGATGATCAACGATTGAGTTTGTGAAGGTCGTTCCCGAAACGCTGGTCGTGTTGCCAACTTCATTCGTGTTGTTGCGCGTATTGCCCCAAAGAATTGAACTCGTGAACGACGAAGTTGCATCGGGACCAGAGATGGCTTCGGTCGGAGCAACGGCAGAGTCTGTGTTCTGGGCAATTGTTGACTCAACAACGGTGAGCGAACTTCCGCCCAAAAGACGAGCAACCGAATACGACGCGGCCTGGTTGCCAGTGATCGTGGTGTTATTGAGCGTCGTGCTTGAAATATCGCTCCACAACGCGCCACCAAGAGTGCCCAAGTTGTCGGCGAGTAGGGAGTGATCGATCGAGACGGTTGACTGCGAAGTGATACTGAGAGCGCCACCTTGTGTCGCAACATTCGACGTGATTGCTGAATACAGCACATTGACGGTAGAACTGGAAACTCCCACGCCACCACCGGCATAGGCGGAGTTGCCGTCAAGCACCGAAGAAACGAACTCGGCTTGCGAACGCACGAGTAAAACACCGCCACCCTTTGCGGTGCCCGAAGCGTGATTGCCATCGTTATTCGAAATCTCCGCGTTATCGGTGTACAGGCGAGCATTGTCGACCGAGATTCCCCCACCGCCGCCAGCTGCGGTGTTACCCGTAACTGAAGTGTTGGTGAGCGTGACCTTGGTGTTTGCTTGCAGGTTGGTGTTCGCGATCGAAAGGCCGCCACCCTTCCCGGATGCCGAATTGCCGGTGATGTCCGAGTCGGTGATATCCACCGTTGAGAACGAACCGATCGCCATTCCGCCCCCGAGCGCAGAGACATTGTCGCTCACAGTCACCCGAGTGAAGTTGAACGTACCGCCGTAGAGCCACACGCCCGCACCACCAAAGTAGGTAGCGGTGTTGTCGTGGAATGAGGAGTCGGTCACCGTCGCACCGTTACCGGAACCACGCATTCGAAGACCGGCTCCGAAACTCGACACATTGTGAGCAGATTCGACGTTGTCTATCGATACTCCGCGTGTAGCGAAAAGATCAATACCTCGTCCACCATTGTGGCTAAACGTTGAGTGGCTGAGCGTCACCGTCTGTCCATAGGCGTCGCTAAATCCACTTTGAGCGTTATATGAAATATCCGAACCGCTGACGGTCCAATTCATATCCGTTGTCGCTACACCCGAACCCGCGTTACCTGTGATGACACAATTAGTCAACGACGAATTGAGGTACGAACCATTCGAGTAGTTCGAGCTCGCAACGCCGCTACCGGTCCCACCGGTGATGACAACATCACTCAATACGACGGGAGCGTGAACGTTGAGAAACGAAGGGCTAGAGGAGAAGTGTCCGGCTTGAATTGCAGCCTGGTTGCCGCCCGCATTCGTAAGAGACAACCCACTGATCGTGATCGACGAGGTGCCGGTGTCGAACATCTTGAACGTGTCGCCGCCATCAACCGCTAGCGACCCACTTCCGGGACCAGTAATCGAAATCGGATTCGTGATGTAGGGCAGGTTCGACGCAAGGTTGATCGTGCCGGTGAGCCCCGACTGCACGGTGATGGCACCGCCGCCGTTGGCGTTTGAATATTCAATGGCGTGACGCAGCGAACCGGGGTTTGAGTTGTCGAGCAAGTTGCTGACGATGAGATCGCTCGGCGCAGCGCCAGCCTCGGTACTGGCCAGCAGGCTCAGAACCACGCCTCCCGAACCCGCGACCAAGGTCGCTCCCACTGCGATCGCGGCCGTGCCACGAGTGGTCGTGGACGCGCCGGATCGACGTCGGGCAGGGCGAGAGGCAGGAAGGAGAGTTGAGCGCATAGTCAGAAAAAGCGCGTCGAGTGGAGACTCTCCGCGCAGGGCGCTGAATTTAGTTCAATATGCCGATTTTTCCAAGGCTGACGGCGTTCGGCCTGCTCTCAAAGGGATCGGGGTCAGGCCTCTGCGTCCACGGGCCCTGTCGCTGCCGCTTTGGCCTTGGCTTCAAGCTGCCGACTCCCGGCGATGAAGGCCCGCACCAGGCCCGTGGCCCGCTTGAGAATCTTGGCCCGCAACTCGACTGGGGCGGCAGCCAACGGGGATGCCGCAAAGGTCGAAAGCGCCGTCGAACGAGACCGACCCTCGCAATAGGCGCACTGATCGATGTGCCGACCAATGCGCTTGCGCCACACCGGTGTGAAGACACCCTCGTAGGTGGTCGTCACCTGTCGGAATTCCTCACAACGCGGATTGTCCTGGCGAACGAGATACAGCGCACTGATGGACCGTTCAAGATTGGCGCGCATTCGCGATGTGAGCACTGTGGCGTTATGACGCGTCACTCCCATCGACTTTGCCAGCTCTTCGCCTTCGAGACCCTGACGCACAGAAAGTTCGAGCACCGCGCGTTCGTTTTCGTTTAGGCCTTCTGCCGCGGCCCAAACAAGTTCGAAAGATTCGTCGCGCAACGAACCACCTTCAGATTTTTCGCTCACACCATCGGCAACATCGACTTCAGCTGCGAGCGAAGCAAGCACCGAACCTTCCGGATCGACGGGCACCTGTCGTGCGGTACGTTCACCAACACGCGCGACTCGATTCCTTGCGATGCGAAAAAGAAACGCGCGAACTGCTGAAGGGTCTCGTAATGCCGACATGTTTTGCCATGCGGCAACGAACGTGTCTGACACAACGTCTTCAGCGAGTCCTCGATCACGAGTCAGCGTCAAACAAAATGAATACACGCGATCTGCATAACGGTCATAAAGCACTGCAAATGCTTGCTCGTTTCCGTTGACGATCGCTTCGACAAGTTCGGCGTCGGTTGCAGTTGGCTGTACGCCTTTCGATACGCGAAATGTCACAGATGCGAACCGTAGTCTTCGGACCTGAACCGTGTTGAGTTGAAAACGGAAAGGGCCACCGCTCGAACGCGGTGGCCCTTTCCGGTTGTGAGTTGTGTCTGTTCAACGATCGTTGTGCTCACGGTGTGCGTTGTCGTCGTTTCCGTGTGACTCACGCTCGCTCTCGTCGTGGCGATCAGAGTGATCCACCGCATGGTCGTCAACACCGTGGCGGCGATCGGACTCATGAGCATCGTCGTCACCGTGGTCGTCATGGTCATCGCTGGGGTTCGATGGCACCGTGACCGGAACCGAGGGGTTCACATTGGTGGACGGTGTGGTCACTGGCGAACCAGGAGCAACCGGAGAAGCAGGAACCGGCGTCGTTGCACCCGGGGCCACCGATGTACCTGGCGTCGAACCCGGAACTACCGCCTTGCCGTCGGCATCGACCGATGCGGGCGCAGCTGCATCCGTGGCGTTGTTGGCACCTTGGCCCGCCGATGCTGCCGAGCCATCCGATGATGTGCCGGCCGCCGACGATGTGCTTGATGCCGGCGCAACCTGCACTGCCGGGACTGATTCAGCCTGTGACTTTTGGCCCCAGGACAGTTCTCCCACCAGCGCCGCCAGCGCCACCAAGATGATGAAGGCTCCGACAACGACGGCCAGCTTCTTCTTGGCACTCGAGTGTTCGGTGTTTGTGTTGTTGGTGGTGGTGGTGTTCATGACGTCCTCCTGGGGACTCTTCGTTGCAATGTCTGCAAGGAAGAGTCACCGAGGAGGCTGACAGTCACACTTTTTTGAGGATTTTCTAAAAAACCCTCTGACCAGCGGTTTTACTGGCCGGAGACGGGAAGTCAGGCCGCTGCAGCAGCCGACGCACCCACCGCAACGGCGACACCGAGAGTGATGCCAGTGCCCACACCAACTGCCGCACCGATCGTGGCGGCGTCGATGCCACCAGCAATGGCGGCCAGCTGTTCTTCATTCAATTCAGAGCCAAAGCGCTCGAGGAACGCGTCACGGATTTCGGCTGGAGTACAGGTGACCTGCTCGCGGGCGAGGATCGCCAGGATCTGGTCTTCTGTCGTAGCGGAGCGGAACTCTTCCTGCAGCGCCTCGTCCTCGGCAATGTGGTCGAGGAATGCGTCTGCGTCGTTATAAGGCATTGGATCTCCTAGGTCGATTGTTCTGTTCTCAAACCGCGCCAGCAGCGATTGCTGCTGAAGCCACACCGACGCCAACAGCGACAGCACCAAGACCGCCGCCAAGGCCGATGCCAAGACCTTCGCTGGTGGAGAGGCCCCCAGCAACTGCTTCGAGCTGTTCGGCGGTCAATTGCGACGCGTAGGCCTCAAGGAATGCTTCTTTGATTTCCTCGGGCGTGCAGTCGAATCCTTCAGATTGCACAAGGGCAAAAACAGCGTCGGCATCGTTGCCAAGCGCTTCAATTGAAGCAAGAAATTCCTGATCGGATGCGGTGCGTTCGATGAAGCGATCGGCTTCCTTGGTGCTCATGATGTCTCCTTAGTCGTGTGAGTTCTTAAATGGCAGCAGCAGCTGCAGCGGATGAAGTTGCGACAACGACGACCGCAATAGCTGTGCCGGCCGCGGCACCAACGCCAACAGCGGCGCCAGCGGCAATACCGATTGCGCCACCATCCGAGAGACCACCGGCAACGGCTTCAAGTTGGTCGGCGTCGAGTTCTTCGCTGATGTATTCAAGGAAGGCTTCGCGGATTTCGTCGCCGGTGGCGTCGTAACCCATGGTCTGGACCTTTTCGAATACGGCGAGTGCTTCGCCCTCGCGGCCCATGGCCTCGAGGTCGTCGAACTTCTCTGGATTGGCGCGGATATCAGCAATGAACCGATCGGCTTCTTCGATGCTCATGGTTCGTCCCCCTTCATGGGTGTCTTGAGGGTTCAGCTTTTGCTGAATCCTGCGTACTCGGAACTATAGAACTCAGTTCAGTCCGAAGCAAGCAACCCAGTGCCTACTGGGAATCAGGGCACGTCCTGACTGCTCGCGGCTTGAATCAGGCGGCAGCAGCAGCTGATGCGCCGGCGATTGCGGCGGCAGTCACCGTGACGCCAACCCCAGTGACGATGTTGCCGATTTGCTCGTTGCTCAGACCACCGGCGATTTCGGCCAACTGGTCTTCGTTGAGCTCGGAGCCGAAATGCTCGAGGAAGACATCACGAATTTCCTCGGGAGTGGCGTCGAAGCCTTCGGCACGCACGCGCTCCATCACCTGTTCGGGCGACGCTTTGAGTTCGGCCAGCTGGTCAGAAAATGCTGAGTCCGACTCCAGGCGTGTGACGAATGCTTCTGCTTGTTCGATGGTCATAGCGGACTCCAATTTCGGTTAGCGGAAAACAATGGTGTCAGAACGGCAGTGAATTTGGGTTTCGCAGGTACTCAAACACCGACGCATAGAGCGCCAAGATTTCCACCGTCGTCAACCCATCCGTCGTGTAGCCACCTGCGTACTGAGCAAGGACGTCATCGTTCAAAAAGCGACCAAACCGTTCGAGGAATGCATCGACAACTTCATAAGGGGTTGCGTCGTAACCGGAGGTGGCAATGACCGCCGCAACGTCATCGATTGAGTGGCGAGCGTTTTCAAGTTGGAGGAGCAGATCAGGGTTACTTGCTACCTGATCGATGAATGCTTCGGCTGCGGTATGTGACATGACAAAAACTTTCGTTTAGGCCGCAGCAGCCGCGGCGGTCATTCCTGGTGTGCGACCAGTCGACAATCCGCGCGCGAGAAAATCGTCTCCCTGCACGATGCCACCAGCGATTGCAGCGAGTTCATCTTCGGGAAGAACGTCGCCGAATCGTTCAAGAAAAACATCACGAACTTCGTCGACAGTGACGTCGTATCCCGCTTTGCGAACTGCAAAAACCACGTCAGTGGGGTTGTCTAAAAGTTCGCTTAATTCCTGCGCGAATTCGTCGTCGACAACGATTCGATCGATAAAAAGCGTTGCGTCGACGAGGCTCACGGGTTACTCCCTCAACCGTTTAGGCGGCAGCGGCCGCAGATGCGCAGGACGCAACGATGACGCCGACCGCGACGACACTGACGGTGCCAGCAACTGCCGCGTAGGCGATCTCGGAACTTTCCCAGACGCCGCCCGAGATTTCGGCCAACTGTTCTTCAGTCAGGTACTCACCTATTGAGGCAAGCCAAGCCTCGCGGATCTCTTCCGGGGTTGCCTCAAAACCGGCGGCCGCAACAATTGCTTGCACCTGCTCCGGCGAGTTCTTCACGGCGTCGATTTCGGCCGCAAAGGCTTCGTCGGCGGAAAGCCTCTCGATAAACGCGTCGGCTTGGCTTGCACTCATGAGTGTTCCCTTCTTGTGGTGTCTGTCGACGACCAGATCAGATGGCGGCAGCGGCAGCGGAACCAGTGACTGCGATTGCCACACCGACGCCAATGCCACCGGCTACAGCGCCGGTTGCAGCTGCACCCACCGCAATACCTGCGGTTGCGCCCGCGGAAAGACCGCCTGCGATTGCTTCAAGTTGGTCCTCATTCATGTACTGACCAGCAAGCTCGAGGGTCGCATCTCGAAGTTCTTCAGGGGTGACGTCGAAGCCTTGGGCCTGCACTTCGGCGTAGGCAGCAGCGGGATCGCTACCCAAATCGGTCAGTTTCTTGGCGAGTTCTTGGTTGCTCAGGAGTTCTGCGATGAAGCGGTCTGCTTCGGATGCGCTCACGGGGATTCCTTTGGTTCAGGGTCGGGTCAGATGGGACTCCACCTGATGCGCCGAACCGTACTCAACCAAGTTCAGTCTGTCAACGGATCCAGGCCCGCCGTCATGCCGGGCGCGATTCTTCGCCCCCGAATCCTGTCGACGAGGCTGACGAGTTGCTCCTTCAACCGCTCAGGCGGCAGCGGCGGCAGAACCGGTAATTGCGACTGCCGTAGCGAGGCCGAGGCTGCCGCCAGCTAAGACAATGCCACCAGCTACACCGCCGGCTACACCTCCAGCCACCCCCATAGCAAGTGTGTTCATGCCGCCTGCGATTGCTTCAAGTTCGTCCTCGTTCATGTACTGACCAGCGAGCTCGAGGGTCGCATCTCGAAGTTCTTCAGGAGTGACGTCGAAGCCTTGTGCTTGCACTTCGGCGTAGGCAGCAGCGGGATCGCTACCCAAATCGGTGAGTTTCTTGGCGAGTTCCTGGTTGCTCAGGAGCTCGGCGATGAAGCGGTCTGCTTCGGATGCGCTCATGGGGATTCCTTTGGTTCAGGGGATCAGTAACTGGAACTCCACCTGTTGCGCGGCACGGTAATCAACCACGTTCAGTCCGTCAACGGATCCAGGCCCGCCGTCATGCCGGGCGCGATTCTTCACCCCTGAATCTTGTCGAGTTGGAACGCGACGCTTAACCCGTGAACGAAGGGGCGACGTCAGGGGTCTCGACGTAGGTGAAGCCTCCGACGAGCGTTGCTGTCTGGCCATCGGCAGTCGTCACAATCACGTCGAACACCCCGGGATCCTGGGGGCCCGTGGTGCAGATCAGCTGCGATGTCGTGACAAAAATGACTGGCTCACATGGCACGCCGCCGATTTCGACAGTGGTTTCCGTTGTGAGATTTGTGCCGTCGATGGTTACCTCAGTGCCGCCTGACTCCGAGCCCGATCCTGGTGTCACCGAATCGATTGTTGGAGCAGCGGTCGTAGCCAGTGGAGTGAGGTCCACGTCGTTTTCGGGGATTGGATCAGCTGTGTTCGAGGCCACGACCACTTCGGTGTCTCGCGATGTCGGAACCGGCGTACTCGCCGAGCGAACCTCTATGTCAATCGTTGCTGATGCGCCGTTTGCGAGGTCGCCCAACGCACACGTAACCGTGACGCCCGATGCGGTGCATCCGCTAGGAACAGCCTCCACCGAAAGCCCAGCCGGAATCGTGACAACCATCGTTGCTGCGGTGGCAGCGGAAGGACCGAACGAACACTATCTGTTCGTTCGGTCCCCTCCTTCGAATCCTGGTGCGAAATCGCTCCTGAACTCAGCCTCAGTAAGTGAAGCCGGTTGCCGTGATCCAGGCCGGATCGACTTGGAACACGCCGCCGGTGGTCACCGTATTGACGGTGACAGGCGCAGGAATGCGGTTGCCGGTCGTCGCTTCGAACGCAACGGTGCCGGTCCAGCCCTTCCAGCCACTCGTTGCTGCAAGCGCAGTCTTCAGTGCTGCCCCAGACGTACCACCCGCACGGCCAATGGCGTCGGCGAGCACGAGCACTGAGTCATAGGTATAGGGCGACCATGAACCCGGTGCTGCATTGAACTGCTTGGTGTAGGCCGCGACCAGCGATGCGCTATTCGGGAAATCGCTCGGTGCGGGCACGCCAACCACCGGGCACTTCTGCGCCGCGGGAATTCCAGCAGCAGTGATGTATCCGTTGTCGTAGGCGCCGTAGTCAGCAAGACACTTTGCCGCAGTGTTTGAGGCGAGCATCGCCTGTGCGATGAGCCCCGCTTCCGGGAAGTACGTGATGACGTAGACAGCTGACGGGTTCGTTGCAAGAATCTTGGTGACCGTGTCGGCGTAGGACGTTGCTCCCGGCGTGATCGACTCGGTTGCCGTGATCTTGATACCCGCTTTGCCCAACGATGCGGTCATGGCCTGAGCAGCAGACTTGGTGTAGTCGGTAGTGGAATCAACGATGAGCGCAACTGACGAAGCCTTGAGTTGCTTTACAAGCGCATCGGTTGCGACTGGTGCAATCTGCGAGGTCATCGGCTGCAAGGTGAAGCCCATCCCTGCGGTTGCGTCAGATGACGTGAGTCGAAGCGGAACAAGACCGGCAGCGGTGTAAATCGGAAGCGTCTTGAGACCCACGCCCGAGTTGTACGGGCCAACAACTGCGTCGAGTCCGGACTTCACTGCGGCGTTCGCAGCAGTGACACCTGCATCGACATCGCCCTTGTCGTCAATGGCAACAATCTCGATCTTCTTTCCGCCAACACCACCATTTTCATTGACGTACGTTGCCGCCTGCTTGGCTCCGTTCAACATGCCTTGGCCAAGTTCCGCGAGGCTGCCGGTGATGGGCGCCTCAAGACCAATACGAAGTGTGTTCGAGGACTTTGAAGATGAGGAGGAACACCCCGCAGCGAGTGTTGCAACGGCAACAATGGCCGCAAGTGCCGAGATACCAGCGATTTTCAACTTCATTTGAGCTCCTTGGTAGACCGGCAAAGAGTAGTCAGGCATACAGTTCAGGGGTGCGATCCGGAAGCACAAGATTCCGGCCGACGACTGAAATCGAAGAAAGTTGTTTTGTGTCTGACAATAAAGAGTCTGAGACCTCAAAACCAGAGTTGCCGTGCTGCGAAGGAGACCTTTGTCGAGACGACTGGCATCGCAACCCCATCCGCCTCGGAGCGTTTTTTCTTGTTGTCCTCCTTATTCAGGCAATGGACGTCGTACTGACGCTGCGGATCGAGGACCTTGGCAACGGCGCTGACACCACTGAAAAACTCATTCGAGCAATCGGTGACCTCACAGATGTCCTGTTCGTCGTCGTTCTTGTCGTCGTCATTGTTGATTTTCTCCGCCGTCGATTCATCGCGTCACGGGAATCGCACTCGCAATTCACACTGCTCATTCTCTGCGTCTATCTCTCGGCAGCGTCGCTGAATGTGATCGTCAACATGATCACGTTGGTCATGGCTCCCAGCCTTCAAAACGCCAGTCAGAACTGGTTGATCCTCGACTTGGTGCTGCTCTTCGCATCCAACATGCTGGCGTTCTCGCTCTGGTATCAACTCGCCGACGCATACCTCGAAGGTGGGGCCTTCGACTTTCCGCCAAATGCCGCGCACCCAGATGACCCGCCTCGCTGGATCGACTATCTGTTTCTTTCCTTCAACACACAATCAACATTCGGGCCAACCATCGAAGGCATTCGAACTCGACCAGTGAAGGTCATGATGATGGTGCAGACATCACTGTCGCTCGTCGTTTTGGTTGTGCTCGTCGCGAGAATCATCGTTGCGCCCAACTAGCAGGCGAGATCCTCGCTCACTGCTAACACTCGCGCGCTAGACCCCCACGAGTTCCATTGCGTTTGCTGTGAGTTCGATCGAGCGCAAACGCTCTTCAATCGTGGGTGACTGGTGACAAACCATTAGCTCATCGGCTTGGGCATAGTCAGTGAACTCGAGCAATTGATCACGCACTGCAGAGGGCGTTCCCACAGCGGTGTGCTTCATCATGGCTGCGATCTGCGCTCCTTGAGGAGACGCAAGGATTCGGTCGACTTCGGCATCGGGAACATCGACATTCGGCTTCAGGAGGAAGCGGCGGAGTCGTGCCCGGCGTGTAGTTGTGAATTGCGACTGTGCGTCGTCCTCAGAATCAGCAGCGATCACGTTCACTCCAGCGATCACATGCGGATGATCGAGTTGCTCGGACGGACGGAAGTTTGATCGATACAACGCGACTGCTTCACGAAGTTGATGCGGCGCGAAATGCGAAGCGAATCCGAATGGGAGACCAAGCACTGCAGCGAGCTCGGCTCCGAAGAGAGAGGAACCGAGGATGTAGATCGGGATGTGTGTTCCGCGGCCCGGGGTTGCATGAACGCCCGGAACTCGCGTCGTATCACCGAGGAAGGCCTGAAGTTCAAGAACATCTTGGGGGAAATACTCCGAAGCACGCGGGTCGCGCCGAAGCGCTTGCACGGTGACTTGGTCTGTCCCTGGAGCACGACCAAGCCCGAGATCGATTCGATTGGGATGCAACGTCGCAAGAGTGCCGAACTGTTCAGCAATAGTGAGGGGCGAATGATTCGGAAGCATGATGCCGCCCGAACCCAAACGGATTGACTCGGTGTTTGCTGCCACATGGGCGATGAGTACCGCCGTTGCCGAAGACGCAACCGCATCCATGTTGTGATGCTCGGCGTACCAAACCCGGCTGTAGCCATTCGCTTCTGCGGTCTTCGCTACCTCAACACATGCGTTGAGCCCATCGGCAACGGAATCACCTGAGCCGATTATGGCGAGATCAAGAATCGCAAGAGGAACACCCATTCCCTAAGCCTAGGACGACGGCGCCGAGTCGGGTCAGGCGGAACAACGACCGACGGGCCACAATGGGATATGCCCGCCGTTCCAATCCTTGACATCACCAATCCCAGCGCCACAGCACGAGATGAACTCGACTCTGCTTGCCGCGACCATGGGTTCTTCCTCCTTGTTGGACATGGCCTCGATTCCGTCATCAGTGAAACGTGGAGTGAAACCGAGCGGTTCTTCGATGCTCCTCGGGCAACCCGCACCGCAATCCGACGAACCGAGCAGAACCCCTTGGGTTGGTTCGACCGGGAACTCACCAAGCGCGTTCGAGACCATAAAGAGGTCTTCGATTTCGTTGACCCCTCTGTTGGCGATGCCATGAACCGCTGGCCCGAACTCTCTGGTTTTCGCGATGCCATGGTGCAGCACTTTGAGGCGATGAGTGACCTCGCGCAACGAACAACTGCACTTCTCCATTCGATCCTTGATCTCGGCCCCACCTCAAGTGACGCGCTCACATGCGCGCGCCAAGGAAGCACCGTTCGACTCAACCTCTATACGGTCGGCGATCCCGTTCCTGACGATGAGCGAGACGGGCTGGCCGACCTTGGTGACGTTGCCCTTGGCCACCACACTGATCCCGGAACCCTCACGCTCCTCCTTCAAGATGAAACCGGAGGACTGCAGACGCTCGCGTCCGATGGCAGTTGGATCGATGTTCCGCCCGAACCGGGCACGATTGTGGTCAACCTTGGCGATTGCACACAAGCATGGACGAACGATCGCTACCGCGCGGCAATTCATCGAGTTGTTCCGATGACCAAACATCGCCGCTTCTCGATTCCGTATTTCGCGAATCCGCCGCGCGAAGCGACGATTGAACCCATCCCCGAACTCTCAGAGTCCGGTCCGCGCTATCGGCCCTTTGCATGGCGAGATTTCATGGCCGCGCGGGCCTATGACAACTTCACCGATCTGGGCACCGAAGACACACAGGTCACCGACTACCGGATCTGATGTTTTTCAGATCGTCAACGAGAGTTTCAGCATCTCGAATTGCGCTGCCCTGTACGCAGCCACCGCACCGTCGTAGATTGAATCCCGGGCCACTCGATTGGGAGGTGCGATGTCCGATTCGCGACATTCGTTGCGATGGATCGCCATCACTGGCTCCATCATCGCGGCCCTCGTTCTCATTCCGATCATCGTGCTGCTTTCGATGTTCGTCTTTCGTGACAATCCTGGAGCGAAGTCCCTCAATGACGCGCTACATGCATTTCGCCAAGGAGACACCTCTGCCGTCGAATCGATTGGTGCTGTCGTCGTGCGGCCGCCCGCCGGCGTGTATCGAGCCGACGCATCAGGAAAGGCGTCGATCAGCTTTCCCCCGACAAGTCAGAATTACGGCGCGTCTGCACCCGTGACCGTGACCCATCAAGGCGACAACTGCTGGACAACCACAGTCGATTTCAATACGGCTTTCCAGCAGCGATGGAACTACTGCATCGAAAATGGTGTCCTTACCGAACACAGCAATCACACCGTCACCGGCTGGGATCTCGGCGCAACGTCAATCACCAATGTCTCCGAGTTCGACTGCTCGCCTCCTGGTGAGATCGTCAAGACGGGCGAACGTCGTGACGAAGTTTCGACCTACACCTGCACCGGAACCAGCGACAGCATTAGCGGGACAACGACGTCTGCGGTCACCTTCGAGTCACTGGGCGCCACATCCATTGACATCGACTCAGTCGCTCTCCCAACTTTCCACTACCGCGAAAATGATGTCCTTAGCGGTCCGCAAAAGGGAACGACCACGATTGAGTATTGGTATTCCGTCCAGGACATGCTGCTTGTACGAATGGAACGCCACATCAATTTGCGGACCGATTCACCCGTCGGCGAAGTCACCTACAAAGAAGATGGCGAGTGGCAGTTGTCGTCGTTAACGCCAACCCGCTGACGTTATGGCCAGGCAAGAGGACAGGCATCGTTCAGAAGTTCGCCTTCGACAAGCGAACTGTGATGTTCCTTCATGGGTGAACCGGCTACAACCCTGAAGCGCGTGTTGTCACCTGTGTAGCGAACGCTGATTGCCCTTCGGCGCTGGGTGCGGCTCAAGTTTCCGCTCGCTGCGTGAATAGTTCGTGCGTGATGAACAGTGAGATCGCCAGGTGCGGTGTCGAAACTAATGATTCGCGCCTCGCCCACCTGCTTGTCGTAGTCGGGAACCTCTGCACCTTCAGTTCCGGGAATCGCGAGTTCCGAAACGAACATGGTCGGCCGATACTTCGTGGCGTCGAGATGAGAGCCGACGACAAATCGAACTGCTCCCATTTCAGCAGTGACAACATCGAGTGGGACCCACGTCGTGCAGACAAGATCGCCGTCGAGATGAAAATACGCCATGTCCTGATGGAATCCGGTCTTCTCCTGTGTTCCTGGTTCCTTCACCAACACACTGTCTTCGTAGAGACGCACCTCATCGCTTTGAAGAAGAGACGCGACAATTCCGGGTAGCGGCGACCGAAGTGCAAACTCTCGGAATTCTTCTTGAACAAGCCAGTGATCAGTACCTGCCCTGAACTGACCGCGGGGTGCTCCTGACGACGCCACCGAGTCATCAACAAGACGAGCTATGCCGCCAGATTCGAGCGCATCAGCCATCTCGGAGAGATTGGCCATCGCGGTGCCCGAGAGCGCGTCTTCAATAGGAGCCTCCATCGAAGCGACAAGATCGAGGGGAAGAATCGACCTCAAACAGACAACGCCGTCGCGCCAAAAAGTCTCGACTTCGTCCTGCGTCACTGCACGAGTTGGAGAAATGCGTTCCATATCCTCATCCTGCCTCACGGGTACGACCTCTGCGCAAATGAACTACGCGATGAAGTCCCGAAGTGCACTCGCATCGGCAGCTGCCTGACGCTTTGCCATCGCGATGGCCTCGGGTACCGACTTTGGATCCATCAGTTTGTTGATGTCCATCGATTCCGGGCTTCGAAGAAACACGTTCGTGCCCGTCGCTTCAAGCGCCGCAACTTCGTTGGCGAAGTTGCCCGGCGACTGGGTCATTGCGCCAATCGGAGCCGGAGTTGTTGTCGTGAGACTCAGGACAACGGCACGATCACATCCGGCGAGAAGGTCAAGGTGTGTACCCGAACCGCTCACTCCCCCGTCCATGCACCGCCGATCGCCAATGGGCTGCGGACTGAAGATGCCTGGAACCGCGCTACTCGCGGCAACGGCGCGTTCGATTCGGACACCGGCATCGCGTGTGACAACACAACGTTCACCGGTGAGTGTGTCAACACAGGTGATGTGCAGTGCGTCGGCGGGCCATGAACGTGAGAGCAGCATCATCGAGACGCTCCGCGCCATCTTGTTCGCCGAAGGCGTTGATGCAGCGAGTGCTTCATGCCCAATGGACCGAATCACTTCCGGTTCTGCATTTTGCGCCGCAACAAAAACATCGAGTGCACGCTGCTGACTTGGTTTCAATGAACCTGACGGCGCCAACATGCTGACAAGGGCCGGCGTCTTGGCGAAAAACGAAACCTCACGTTCGAAACGTCGAAGGTTTCCAGATTCAAGAATCGATGCAACCAGCGAGCCCGCCGATGTGCCGACAACACGAGCGGCTCCTTTGAGGTTCACCCCCAACTGTGCCAATTGCTGCAGATAGGTGACCTGCCAAGCAACGAAGAAGATTCCTCCGCCGCCTAACGACACACCAAGGTGAATGCCTTGAGCAGAACGGGCAGAAAAATCTATCGGTCGAGCGAGTCCGTCGGCAGCCATCGTGAAAGCCTACCGAGCCTCTTTTGGCTTCGCCTTCAGAGAGAGGTGTTAGCGAAGGAGAGCGATTGCACCACTCGTTGCGAGGACAACCAGCAACGCACAACCCAAAAGCGCGAATTTCACGTCCCGAGCTCTGGTCCAATCCACCACCAGCCATGTCACCCGCAAAACGGGCACAGCAATCAAGATGATGATGCAGGCGGTCCCGCTCCACTGACCCACCGTGCCCGGGATGAATGCACCACCAAGTGCGCACGCAAATGTGATCACGAGCGCAACCATCAATATTTTCGAGAGCGTGTTGAGATCGTTCATCGGCGCACAATCAGCAAGACGCCAATGACGGCGAGGATGACGGACAGTCCGCGTCGTACCAACGGGGGCGGAAGTACGTGTTGGAGTCGAACGCCGACAGTGCCACCAACTAAACCGGCAGCCGCTACAAGCGCAGCGTCGGAAACCACAACGCGACCTTGTGATTCATAAACAAGAAGTCCAACTGCAGCCGTTACCCCGACCGTGAATGTTGACGTTGCCGCAGCGACCTTTACCGGAACATGCATGACTTCCGAAGCAGTCGGTGTCTTCACCCATCCGCCTCCGACTCCAGACAGGCCTGATATCAAACCGGCCATGCCCATTCCCAAGAGTCCGACAGGGAGGCGCTTTGCCCGGTACGGAACGAACTCGTCGCCCAAGGGGTAGGCGCCCGCGAGCGTTCCAGGTGTTTCACCTACATCGGCTGCAGTCAGAGATGGATCCGGGAGATTGCGAATTCCTTTGCGGCGACCGCCAGCAAAAGCAGCGACTAACGCAACGCAACCCAGCAGGACAGCGAGCAGTGACTGGCCGATGAGACCCGAGACCAATGCGCCAACGAGCGCCGCCGAGGAAGCAACGATTTCCGTCGCAACGCCAAGGCGATGATTCACGACACGAGCGGTGAGTTGATGTGGAGCTGCCGCAAGAGAACCCGCAGCGACCGAGACCAGTCCGAGAGGCGCGGCGAACTTCGCTTCCATTCCCGACAACACAAGGATCGGAACGAGAAGGATTGCCCCACCTAATCCACCAAGTGTTCCGATTGCTGCCGTGAGAAATGCAGCAAATGCAAGGGCGACTGGATTCACGGATCGAACCTAGCAAATCGGTTGTTGACGATTTGCTGGCTCGTTCCGATGATCGGCGGTATTAGCGCTTGATGCTGATGGTCAGGTCGGGTGCGCTGATCGTCGCCGTTGGGCCAGCGAACCATGATGCGTTCGGTGTGCCTGCAACGAATTCGTTGAGGAACGCAACGGTGAGCCCCGATGCTAATTCGAGATCGCGGGCATAAGGCATGAACCCTGCTCCGCAACCTTCGGTGGCTTGAGTCTTGATCGCCGTTGCAACCAAAGCCGGCGCATCAGGAAGCTTTGGAATCTCATTGAGGTACATGCACACATCGGTATATGACTGATGTGCAGCGTCGGTCATAACTGCGAGCACGACTGGCGGTCCGGTAATGAGGTCGAACGGGCGCTGCGAATCGAGTTCGAGCGGCGTTGTGATGTCCTTTGTTCCGACCATCAGCATCACCGGAATCTTGATGCCGGTGAGTTCTGCGTCGGAGAGTCGGCGGGTGTAGGGAGCCTGGCCAACAACGGCCTTGATGCGCGGATCGGGCGCAATGGTTCCGGCCGGACCGGTGTGTCCGCCAGCAGAGGCCAACACTGTGTAGCCGCCGTAACTGTGACCAACGAGGCCGATACGCGCTTCGTCAATTGCGCCCTTCAGCGCCGGATAGGCGGAGGCCTTGCCGGAAGACTGCGCAAGGGCCCAGTCGATCTCTGCCTTCACAACATTGGGGCGAAGGAAGTCATTCACGTCCTGAGAAACTGATGTTCCGAGAAGTTGATTGGCAGCGGTGTTGCCATCGTGATTTGCGGACAACACGACGTAGCCGTGACTTGCAATGTCTTCAGTGAGGAACGAGGCGACAAAACTTTGGCCACCACTTCCGTGTGAGTAGACAACGAACGGAAATGCGCCAGAGCTATTGATCGGGGCGTCTTCGATCGCCACCTTTGAATCGAAATAGGCGGTGGGCAGCAGCGAGTAGCGAGCGAAGGCGCCTTTCGCTCCGTCGGCCGCCGGATACCAGATATCAGCGGTGATGGTCTTTCCCGTTGACGCATCGGGAATCGAGACGGTGTCGTGGCCCACTGCATAGGTACCCGACCGAGCGGGCATCGGGGTCGGTGTCGCTGCTTTCGAACTACTACTTCCGCCACAAGCGGCGAGAAGAAGGGCGCCAACAATGACGACGATTGCGGGCAGAGAAAGGGTGCGAGTGTGCTTTGACATGGGCGACACCCTCCCACACCAGACCCCACCACACACGGTTTAGCGATGCGGTTCTCGTGATTCCTCAGGAAATCGAGGCCACAAACGCCTCAATTTCAGAGGGGTGATCGGCGATTCGAGATGCGCCCGCAGCCAGCAATTCCTCGTGGCTACCGAAACCCCACGACACTCCAACGAAGTGAGTCCCGAGCGCCGCTGCGCCATGGCCGTCGTGTTCCCGGTCACCAATCATCACGACCAAGTGCGGCTCAGCAATCGCTAGCTGCTCAAACACCGAACCCATCACGACTGGTTTCTCGGCACCGGCACCATCACGTTCCGAACCAACCACGAGTTCAAAGTGCGAAACGAGACCAGCATGTTCGACGACTGGTTGCGCAAACGCAGTGCGCTTCGATGTCGCAATCGCGAGTCGGAAACCCGCGTCGTTCAAACGAGTTAACAATTCAGGAATACCGTCGTACACCGCGTACTCGTACATTCCGCCGGCGCCATAGTGCTCGCGATACACCGTGATGAGTGATTCGATCAGCGTTTCATCGGAAGTCGCGAATCCAAACCCTTTTGTTAGCGGAGGTCCAATGAACGACGAAAACTGTTCATCGGTAATCGCGGGAAATCCGTGATGCACAAGTGACTCATCGACGCAGCGACGAATACCAGGACTGCTATCGATCAGTGTTCCATCGAGATCGAACAGCACCGTGGTGATTGCCATTCGTTCATTCTGACCCACCACGCCACGTACAAAACGCAAACGGGCCCCGAACGAAGTCGAGGCCCGTTGCAGAATGAATGAGTCAGGAAATGAACACCGGGTTGATTGGCGAGCCCGTTGCACCCGTGACCTTGAGCGGCGACACAGCGATGACGCCTTCGTAGTTTCCGTCTTCACAGGGTTGACGAAGGTCAAGGTGCTCGAGCATGTAAATGCCGGCCTGGACCAGAAGCATCTTGTGAACGATGAGGAAGTCGTTGTTGTCGAAGGGAATGACCTCGACTGCTGCGTTGTCAGAACCAACTGCAGTGACGTCCTTATCGGCAAGCCACGCAGCTGCATCAGCACCAATACCAGCCTGAGCGAAACCTTCGGGTTCGCCTGCAGCGTTGCCGGCCCACCACATGTCGAGGTGACCAGTGCGGATAAGCACGACATCGCCAGCGCGAACTTCAACGCCCTGTGCATCGGCTGCGGCCTGAAGATCGGCGGCCATGATCATGGTGCCGGGTTCAAGCCACCTGTCGGCACCCTTGAGCTTCACGATGTCGAGGATGACTGCGCGTGCAGCAAAGCTGTCGACCTTTTCGATGCCGAGCTTGGCGGCGCCACCAAGCGCCCGCATCTCGCCGAAAGGCACGCCGTTGTAATGCTTGTGATCTTCATACACATGAATGAGTGCATCCATGTGTGAAGTCGTATGCGAGGCCATGACGAGCACGTCCTCGTGTGCGCCGGTGCCATCCTGCGCTCCGTAGACGGCGAACATTCCGTCGTCGGTGCCGTCCTGCAGCGTGAGACGCATCGGCGTTCCGCGGTAGTCAAGCAACGGAACACCTTGACCCTGAATCGGGATACCAAGGCTGTAGACCTTGCCGGTTGTGATCGAGGCAGCAGCGGCCTGGATGACCTCAGGAGTGAGGTGATTGAGCGCACCGCGCTCGTCGTCGGCGCCCCAACGGCCCCAGTTGTTCTTGCTCATGATTTCCCCCGATGGATCGACGTGTCAGTTCCTGAAAGGTACAACTCCGACGGCATCGCTGCCGCCGGAATCACCTAGGCAAGTGCGGGAAGGATCTCGTTGCGAAGCAGGTCGATCTGCTTCCAACTTTCTGAAATCGGCATGCCACCGCAGAGAGGGTGCATCGCGAAGACGGCGAAATCGCCGGCGGCCTTGGCCTCTTCAACTGCTTCGGCCGGCGAAACGATTTGGTAGAGACCCTCTTCACGAAGTTCGGCAACGGTCTTGGCGTGTGAGTGTGCCGAGGACTTGATGTCGGAGGTCTGCCATGAGGAGTAGGTCGTTGCTTCGTGAAGGATGTGCTCGCCCATGGCGGCCCAACCGGCATCGACATCTTCGGCAAAGAAGACGTGGTGAAAATCTTCAGGCGGAGCCATAGCGAAACCCTGCGTGCCGTATTCCTCGCACTTTTCGTAATAGTGCGCCTCGATCTCGGGAACCGGAGCTGCCCACATGATGGGAAGGCCGAAGCGCGCGGCACGACGTGCTGCGGGCTTTGAGGTTCCACCGAGAAGGAACATCGGGTGGGGTTGCGTGAACGGACGCGGCGTGACGCGCACGGTGGTGCCGCGGTATTCGAATGGTTCGCCTGTCCAGGCTTTAAGCATGGTGTCGACGCATTCGTCCATGATCTTGCCGCGATCGGCCCAGGACTTGCCGTGGGCTTCGTATTCGCTCGGGCGATAGCCGAGGCCGCCAATGACGGTGAGTCGGCCCTTTGACATGAGGTCGATGACCGCGATGTCTTCCGCGATGCGCAACGGATCGTGCAATGGCACGAGAAGTGCAGAAATCGAAACAGAAACGTTCTTGGTGCGGCTGAGAATTGCTGCAGCCATTGTGAGCGGGGAGGAACTCCAACCGTTCTCGGCGCCGTGATGCTCTTCGAGCGTCACCATGCCGCCACCAAGTTCATCAAGAACCTGAGCCATGTCGAGCATGGCGTTGTAACGATCGGCCATCTCGTTCGGCTCGAGTCCGGGCTGAATGCAATTGAAACGCATCATGGTCAGTGCCATGTCATGTCCTCCCCTAAGTGGAATGTGATTCTGCCCCATAGAGAGCAGGTACTGCGACGACGTCGTGTTCGACGATCGGTTACTGGGCTGCCTCAGCAGCTTCGAGAATTGCGATGGCCTGCTTGATGCGCTCGGCGTGCTTGGTTTCTTCACGGCCGTTGCGAAGCAGAAGCTCGATGATCTCGGGATCGGTTTCGTGCGAGGCCCACTTCTGATAGCCGAGGTCGCCCTGAAGTTCGCCTTCGACAATCATTGGCAACGACGACGCATCAAGAGAATCGGGGAGGTCAACCTCGAACTTTTCGAGGACCTCGGCCGAAGGCACGTACTCGGTGCCGAGCTTGAGCGAAAGGACTTTCATCATTCGGCGAGCGTGGCCAACTTCTTCACGACCGTTCTTGCGAAGGAGATCGGCAGCCTCTTCATTGTTGAGTCGCGAGGCGAGTTCGTTGTACAGCACGTCGCCGCTATTCTCAACGCGGATGAGGAGTTCTGCTGTCTCGATATCGAGCTTCTCGGCTGCGCCGATTGCCATGGTTGCTTCGAAAAAATTCATGGCTGAATCATCGCGCCTAACGGGCGCGGCCGCCCTGTCGACCAGCTGATCGGCTCGAACCCTGACGGGAACCGGCAGATGATCCGCCACCACCCGAGGTACGCCCGCCGCCGCCTGAACCCGAACCCGAACGTGAGCTTGAGCCAGCGCCCGAACGGGAACCGCCGCCCGAGCCTGATCGCGAACTGGAACCCGAACCGGAACGGGCGCTTGATCCCGATCCGCCGCCAGCACCAGCACCGCTGCGTCCACGACCTGAACTGCTGCGGCGCGGTCGACCGGTGGCCGTGGGGGTCTCCGAACGCGGTTTACGCGAATTCGGTCGACCCCCAGGTTTGTTGGCCGGTTCCGGAACATCGAGCAATGCCTTCACTTCGGAAGCGCTCTTCTTCAGTCGCTGACCGGGAGCAATTTCCTGCAGTAGCGGTGAATCAGGGCGAACCTTTGTAACGGTGGGCTTGATGCCCGCCTTACGCATGAGTTGATCGACGTCCTTGCGCTGCGATTCCGTTGCGAGCGTGACAACAACTCCTTCGTTTCCGGCGCGCGCTGTGCGTCCAGAACGGTGGAGATATGCCTTGTGCTCCATAGGCGGATCAGCGTGGATCACGAGCGAGATGTCATCAACATGGATGCCACGCGCTGCGATGTCGGTAGCGACCATTGCCGCTGCCGTTCCGTCGGAGAACGCCGCAAGATTTCGCGTGCGGACGTTCTGCGAAAGATTTCCGTGCATCTCGACCGAAACAACTCCGTGTGCGTTCAACTGACGCGTGAGTTGCTTGGCGCGATGCTTCGTTCGAGTGAAAATAATTGTGCGACCAGGTGCGGCAGCGAGATCGATGATGACGGGAAGTCGATCGTCGTTCGTTACGTGCAACACATGGTGGGTCATGGTGTTGACCGGTGACTGTTCGGAATCGACGCTATGGGTGACCGGATCAGACATGTAGCGCTTGACGATGACGTCGACGCCCTTGTCGAGGGTTGCCGAGAACAAAAGATGCTGTGCGTCGTCGGGTGTGCGATCGAGAAGACGCTTCACGCCGGGAAGGAATCCGAGATCGGCCATGTGATCGGCTTCATCGAGAACACAGACTTCAACGCGATCGAGTTTGCAGAAGTTCTGACTAATGAGATCTTCAAGACGACCCGGGCATGCGACAACAACATCGACACCCTTACGAAGTGCGTCGACCTGCGGGTTCTGACCAACACCACCGAAGATGGTTGTGGTGCGCAGACCAAGTCGACGAGCAAGCGGCGAAATGGTTGCGTCGATCTGCAACGCGAGTTCGCGTGTGGGCGCAAGGATGAGCGCACGCGGGCGGAACGGTTGACGGTCGAGCTGCAACATCGAAAGACGAGTGAGCACAGCGAGACCGAAGGCAAGGGTCTTACCGGAACCGGTACGACCGCGGCCGAGAACATCGCGGCCCTTCAACGAGTCGGGAAGGGTTGAGACCTGAATGGGGAACGGATCAGTGATGCCTTCAAGGGCGAGCGCACCACAAAGGGTGTCGGGAACGCCGAGGGCAAGGAACCCATTGTCGGGATCAAGAGCCGGAAGGGCTTTTTGCGGGGCCTGGGGCTTTTCGTTGCGGGAACGATCGGAACCGGGTCGGGGACGCGCGCCCGAAGAGGAACGGTTGGTACGAGGGCGTTGTGACGCCATATGAGTTTTCTCCTACTGAGGTCCGCTGAGAAAGCAATTGGCCAGAAGTGAGCACTGCCGAAACTGTGTGAGTGTCGGGGTGCTGGGGCCTAAGCGGTTCAGCGGCGCCGCTCCGGAACTGGAACGACAGAGTCACTCTAGTGCGGCGACCTGCGTTTTCCCTCATCGCCCCCAGTGTCAGTGGCGCGTGCGAGGCTCAGCCCATGGCATTCGGACAGCAATCAGGCCCACCAGCATCGTCGAAACAGGTCGAGGAACTCCTCGCGTTGTTTGAAGGCGCGGGCTACTCCTCGTTCCGTGAAGCGCGCCATATCTATGGACTCACCCAGCGCCAGGCCGGCGGAAAGTTCACTCGTGGCGAGGCCGACGAGCTCATTGCACGCCTTGCTGCGGGCGAAGGCGAGCTCAATGTCGAACAAGCCGAGCGTGCAATCGCCTCGTCATCCGACGCCAACGAGCGCGCGGCAAAGCGCGCCGCCAATCGTCAGGCCGAAGCCGTTGCTGCCATGCCCGACGAAGTTCTGGCCGACGAACTCGTGCGTCGCGGCTGGGTGTGCATTCCCGGCGAGTAGTTCAGGGCTGCCCGGCATGGGGCACTGCGACCTGCACAACTTCAATCGCTCCGTTGCGTGCGAGCGGCGCGTGACGCGAGTCGGAAGTTGGCGCAGTCATGGCGAAGAGGTGTTTGCCCTTCGGCCCGCCAAGCATGCACGCGTAGGTGTTCATTGTTGTTTCGGCCTCGTCGAGCACAACGCCACCTTCACCGATGCGCATGAGGCGAGGTGCAAGTGCGTTCGCGATCCAGACCGCTCCTTCAGCATCGAGACAAATTCCGTCGGGCGCTGCCATGTGCGCGGAGAGATCAGCCCACACACGTCGGTTCGAAAGT
>Ga0222712_10001892_pt1 | contig 24920 bp, 20 predicted proteins | sample C33_657DmetaG_FD_165043 | JGI IMG/M metagenome (GOLD analysis project Ga0222712, IMG submission 165043) | Estuarine water microbial communities from San Francisco Bay, California, United States - C33_657D | ecosystem: Environmental > Aquatic > Marine > Unclassified | place: USA: California... | reverse complement strand
AAAGAGTTCCAATACATACAATGGTACCACTACCATCAACGCTGGTACACTTAAACTTGGGGCATCCAATAGTATCCCAACAAGCAGTGCACTGACGATGAATGGTGGTTCGTTCAATACAGGCGGATTTGCTCAAACAGTTGGTAGCTTAGTCTTAACGGAAAATTCAACAATGACAATGCCAAGTAGCGTCCATACGTTAACTGTCACAGCAATTGGAAGTTTCACAACGGGTAAAATATTAACAATAAATGGATGGGAAGGGACCTATACTGCACCAGGTGCTACTGCTACAAAAGGAAAAATTATAATTAATGGCACTGCACTTAATGCAACTATACTTAGTCAAATTAAATTTTACAATGCAGCTGCTGAAACAACACATGGTGCACTTCAGCTAGGGACTAAAGAAGTGGTTGCAGGTAATTAAGTTTTTAAGAAATATTTTTGGAATTTATTGCTATTGTACGAGTTGTTTTATTGTAAAGATTCAATTAGAAATTTTAATACTTATTTCACAATAATTAGAAGGTTAACTTACAATAAGATCTCTATAATATTTTGATATCCTTTTCTTTTGTTTCCCATCTAAAAACTTTCAGCTTTCAGACAAGCTTAGTTAACCTTCAGTATCTTAAAAACCCCATTCTTCACTTGCTTTCCATTAGCTGGGTGCATTTGACGGATATTTAAAATATATTGGCCCGCAGATAAACTACTTAGGTTCCAGCTTTCAAGGGCTCCCAATCCGTTGTATACCAATTGCACTGCCTTGATCTTAACACCTTTGGCATCGAATAACTCGATCAAGTGCTTACCCTTATTGGCATGAAGTATATTAATGTCTAATATATTTTTCACAGGATTTGGGTAAACCTTGATTTCATTGGGCAAAAAGATGCCTATTTTATTAGATTCCGACTGATTTTCTACATTGTTCTGTAATAGTCCATTGGTAACAATTAGATTACTGTTTCCCATAGTGGTAATGGCAGCCGATTCACCTACACTCCATTCAAGATTAAAATTACCTACAGATACTTGGTTTCCTGCAATATTAACTGCATAAGGGGCGGTAGTTTGTGCAGTGGATGCCGTTACAAAAAACAATAGGAGGATTAATGGGAGACTTTTTTTATTGAAAAAATAATCAAGAATCGAATAACGAAAAAAGCTAATAAAAAGTTTCCTGTATGATAAAAAGGGTTGACTTATAGCATTAGTCTTATCCAGAATTATTGGAGAAATTAACGGCATCAACAATACCTTTTTTCTTAAATTAAATGAAGGTGAAATAAAAAAGATAGGGGAAAAATTTAGCATAGTAATATGTATATCCACTCAGGCAAGATTGATTGCGGTGTAATTGTAATCAATGATCCCATTCTTATTGGTTTGGGCCATTGATTAACTTATTAAAATTACATTTAAAAGCTAATATTGCCTATTTATTTTCAAACACTGAATCTAATCTTGTAAGGCGAAGAGCCCATTATAATAGCTACTTTCTATTCATTTACACTAGTTGATTCTCCGATAATAACTGTATCTTTTAAGAGAGATTTAAAACTTAAACTATTGATTACAAACTACTTACATTTATAAAAAGTGGCCTCACCAGTGCTTATGCACATAAATGCTCAAATGTAAATTTTGCACTTACTTTTGCCTATCGGAATCAATTTCGATCAATCAAGAATATATGGCAACAGAATCTATAATGGGCAAGATTACCTTTATCAATCATGATAAGGAATATGCAACCATCGAGTACATGCTCAACGGCAAAAAAAAATCGATTACTGGAAATATCAGTGAGAAAGAGCAATTGAAATTGAAGGCAGAAAAGATCATTAAAAGAATACATCACTTTCATGTAGGAGATGAAGTGAGTTTTGTAATCAATTTATCTGCTAGAGGCGATAAAATGATTGCCGACTGTATGGAATTCAAATTCAATAATGCACTTGACAACTTAATTAATAAATCTGCCATTGAAAATAGATTTGTAGGCTATCTCAAAAAAGTAGAAGAAGAATATTTTGTAAAAGAAACCGGTAGCTATATTTTCTTTCCACTCAAATTGTCTCCATGGGAAAGAAAACCGGTAGACAGCAATTTAAACGAGCCTTATTTTTTTAAACTAGAAAATACAGATAGGCCTGATAAGGCTACTGCGGCTCCTTATAAATCAATATTCATTCATGAGTATGTAACCGCACAAAAATATGTAGCGAGTAAAACGCCCGTGGAAGCAACTGTTTTTAAAATTACTCCTCACGGAATTTTCGTAAATATTTTAGGAAATAAAATACAAGCAAAACTACCGATTGCTAAAAATGAAAACACAGCTCCTGTACCTGAAGTAAAAGTGGGCGATACTATTCAAGTCATTATAACTTATCTAGGTAGTTCAAAAATTATTATTGAAAGGGCATAAATTTTCAAATAATAATACAGATAAGATTTAGCTGTAATAAGGACTAATCATATAATAAACAATTACCCCGGTAATCGCTACATAAAACCATACCGGCCAAGTAATCCTAGTCAACTTTTTATGTTGCTCATACTCCCCTGTTAAAGCACGGTAAGCAGTAAATAATATAAAAGGTAAAATAATTGCAGCCAAAGGAATATGTGTTATCAAAATGATGTAATACAGCATTCTTAGGCCTCCCGCTTGCAACACTTCCGCATCATCTACTACTCCATCATGATTAATATCGCCGTATTTCGTTTCTCCAGCCAATAAATGATGTCCTATATAACTTAAAAGAAATAATACTGATAACACCATAGCGGTGATCATAATCATTTTATGCAAAGAATATTTCTTTTGCTTGATGGTAATCAAACCTGCCACTAATAAAATAGCCACTACAGAATTAATTACTGCATTGGCCTTTGCAAATAAATGGGGATTAAAACCTAGATCAATAGTTAACTTATATTTTGACAAAAAAGCAACCGCTACAAAAACGATGATGGAAACAGTCCAAATTAATAATTTGGCTTTGTGGTCATTTTTTTCAATGGAAGGTTGTAACATATATTTATTTTAGATTTTCACTCAATAAAGATATTAGCCAAAAAGTTCGTTTAAAAATTCTTTAAAGGTCCTTTTTTTTCTTTTCTCCAACATCAACAAAGGAATATCTCTCACTAGCTTAGCCTGCTTAAGGGTATCGAATCCATTATACCATCCTCTTACCACTCTGTCTCTATCTAATAAGAAAAAATGTTCTGTGTGAGGAAAGGCGGTATCAGCCCCTACGTCAGCTATATTAGCTTTAAGTTCCTGTATGGCAAAATCATAGATACTTTTTTTATCGCCCGTAACAAACCACCAGCTATCATGATTAGAGGTGAACTGATTAGCAAATTTTCTTAATTGAGGCACAGAGTCATGGATAGGGTCAATACTAATAGAGATGAACTGTACAATGCTATCCTTACTATTGACAAAGGAATTTTGAAGTCGCTTCATACTTTTTGCCATACTTGGACAAATAGTAGGGCACCTTGAAAAGAAGAAGTCGATCACCAAAATTTTACCCTTCAAAGAATCTAACGTAACCGTTTTTCCCAATTGATTAGTAAAAGTCATATTGGATGCCTTATGCCAAACAGTATCCGTAGTAAGTTTTCCGTTTTTTTCAGTTACGGTTACACTATCATAAAAATAACGTCGAGGCATATTGACCGCCTTATCACTAAAATATTTTACTAAATAGTAACCCGTAAGCGGAAAAAAAAATGCTAATAACAATCCTAATAAAGCCCTTCTGTTCATATTATTTTACTTAAGTTGAATTAACAAAAAACCATCGTTCCTGTAAACTGGACGATGGTTTTAAAATTATTTTAATTCAAAAATTTAATCTTTAGCTCCATGTTCCTTTGCAGCAGGTGCTACATTTTCAATCTTTACATCCTTGTGGTTGTAGCGATTGCGTAAATTTTTCCAGCTACCTCCATCCCAAAGGAAGGCAGCGATAAACCAAATAAATAAACAAAGCGGTACGATAATCGTCATAATCAAATTTCTAACTTCATCACCTAAATGCATAAAAATAGAAACAATATAATACGCTTTTGCTAGCGTTAAAATACACACCATTCCTTTGAAAGCAAGTACTAAGGTATGATTAGGGTTTTCGCCTTTGTGAATATTATAGATTAACAATCCTAATATAAGTTCAACAATGGTTAAGGCAGATAAAAGCCAAAATGTTTTCCATATTTTTTTTGTGCCACCGGAGTGGTCAGGATGAAAAGTAATTTCTGGAGATGAAGCGTGTGCTGACATAATTCGTTTATTGGTTGATCAAATAATTCGTTGACTATTACTTATTATATTAGATAAAAACAAAGGAATACAAATACCCAAACTAGATCCACAAAATGCCAATATAATCCAGCTTTTTCAATCATTTCATAATGACCGCGTTGATCAAAGTGACCAAGTTTTGTTTTAATATACATCACTATATTAATGATCACACCAGAAAATACATGGAAGCCATGGAAACCGGTAATGCCAAAGAAATATCCACCAAATGCAATTGGTCCAGTTTGGTTAGCATGCAAATCAGCTGATTCAATAAATTTAATTAATTCAGCATTTGACATAGCTGCTACATTATGAACTTCAGTTCCATGATGGAGAGAAGCGGCAATAGCTGCCAATTGTGTTTGAGGCGTATTTTGCAAAGCCGCGGCGACTGCTTCATGAGATAATGTAGGTCCCCAAGGATTAGCCTTAACTGTGGTAGGTAAAATAGATAAAGTGCCATCATTAAGCAATGCTACATGTTCGCCAGTTAATAAATGCGTCCACTCCCAAGCCTGACAGCTTAAGAAGGCGATACCGCCAATGATAGTCATTATCATGTATTTTTCAACCCCCTTGCGATTCATATTATGTCCTTCATGAACAGCCAATACCATGGTTACTGAACTGGCGATCAAAATGAAAGTCATTAAACTTACAAAGGCTAATGGAAGATTAGCATGTCCTGCAAAAGGAAAAGAGTTGAACACATAATTAGGATCTGCCCAATTATTTACACTAAAACGAATGGTACCATAGCTGATAAGAAATGCGCCAAAAGTAAAGGCGTCACTCATTAGAAAATACCACATCATCACTTTTCCATAACTGGCGTTGAATGGGCTTTTACCCCCAGTCCACCATTTTGTTCCTTGCTGTACTGCTGCTGTAGACATTAATAAAACTTTATTTTATAAAAAATGTTTATTCAAAAAATTATTTCATTCAAAAAATTAGTCAATATAAATTGCTGAATTCTTTTCAAACGCTTTATACCTATTATCGAATCATCAATAAAAAAACCAATAAATAGATCCACAAAAGATCTACAAAATGCCAGTAAGTACTAATTACTTCTAAAGGCACGATATTATAATTTCTCACTTTGGCACTAAATGCATTAGCAAATAAAACCAACAATGCAATCACCCCTCCCAACACATGCAGTGAATGCAAACCGACAATGACATACAAAAAAGAAAAAGAAACATTTTTAGTTAGGGTAATTCCTTTTATCCATAACTGATTGAATCCTATTCCCTGCATTACTATAAACAATAAACCTAAGCTCAATGAAACAATCACCAAGCTTCTATACTTTGCCATTTCGCGTTGCTTAAAAGCCTTGTGCGATAATTGCAAAGTGATACTGCTGATGATAATGACTGCTGTTGAATACCAAAAAACAAGTGGCAAATCAAAACTTGTCCAATTGGCCTGATTACGTTTTACTATATAAGCACTCGTTAATCCAGCAAACATCATAATAATACTAGCTATGCCCGCCCAAAGGGTAAACATAGTAGGATGGATTTTTTTTCTTTGCTTGATTATCACAGTACTCATATAATTGATCCCGGTAAAGGGATTGTTTTAAATTTTAAAACTTGTCATCAAAACAGTTGTTAAATTTTAATTACCTTGTCAGCTAATAAGGCAATGAAAACAACTGCTAAATAAAAATAAGAACTAAACATTACTCTTCTTGCACTCGCCACATCCATCTTGATATACAAGCGAATACTTAAGGCGATCATTGCAATGTTACAAATCATCAATATCCATAAACTAGTGATGCCACTAATATTATAATAATAAGGCAGTACACCAATGGGTAGCATCAAAGTGCTATACATAATGGTTTGAACTGCGGTGAATTTAGTGGGGCCTTTATCGCTCGGCAATAATTTAAAACCTGCCGCGCTATAATCTTTGTGTGCAACCCAAGCAATTGCCCAAAAATGAGGAAACTGCCAAATGAATTGGATGGCAAAGATTATCCAACCACCTGTCCATTCTATTGGACTATTGTAGTAAGCTGCTGCCCAGCCAATCAAGCAGGGTAAAGCGCCTGGTAATCCACCCACTAAAACTGCTACTGAATTTACTTTTTTTAATGGCGTATAAATAAAGCCATAAATAAATAAACTCAATAACCCTATCAAAGAACTTTGCCAATTAAATATCAGTAGCATGATTAGCAATCCTGCTACTCCAGTAATGATTGCAAAAACCGTTGCATGCGTAACACTCATTCTTCCACTTGCCACTGGTCTACCTGCTGTCCTTTTCATTAAAGCGTCGGTATCCTTTTCAGCAATCTGATTAATCGTATTAGCAGATCCTGTGATCAGCATTCCTGCCAAAAACAATAAGAACACATGCGATACATTTCGATAATCAGTAGCGAGCAAATAACTAATCACTGTACTGAACACTACCAAAAAACTCAACGTGAATTTGATTAGTTGAAAATAATCTTTCACAACTGATACCAATGCTACTGAAGCAGAATTGGTTATGGTAGTTTTATCATTCGACATCCTTATCAAAAATCTTTTTTATAATACGCTACAAAATCCTTCTCTCCTTATTCGATCCACTCTTTAGAATACTAGTGGTGACTTTCGTTTTCACCTATTGGTTCTGTCTGAGGGATAAACTCTCTTCCATCTTTTCCGTAATCGTATGCTCCGCGATGTACCTCAGGTATTTCACCCACCCAGTTACCATGGCCAGGAAGAATAGGCGTAGTCCACTCCAATGTATTAGCACCCCAAGGATTAGCGTCTTTAACTTTTCTTCCTTTGAAAATGCTGTAGAAAAAGTTAAAGACAAATAATAATTGAACAGCAAATACGATCAAAGCTACAAAGCTGATAAACTCATTCAATCCGCCAAACATTTTAAAAGATTCCCAGTTAGAGAAATCATAATAACGGCGTGGCATACCTGCTAAACCTTCATAATGCATTGGCCAAAAAATTAAGTAGGCGCCAGCGATAGTAACCCAGAAATGAATATACCCTAGCGTATTGTTTAAAAAGCGACCATACATTTTAGGAAACCAATGGTATACGCCGGCAAACATACCCATAAAGGAAGCAACTCCCATTACGATATGGAAATGCGCGACTACAAAATACGTATCATGCAAGTGAATATCTAGCGCTGAATTTCCAAGAAAAATACCTGTTAATCCACCACTAATAAATAAACTTACAAATCCGATAGCAAATAACATAGCAGGTGTAAAGCGAATATTAGCACGCCACAAAGTGGTAAGCCAGTTAAACACCTTAATAGCAGAAGGTACTGCAATCAATAAAGTAAGTAATACAAAGAACGCTCCTAAGAAAGGATTGAGTCCAGTTACAAACATATGATGTGCCCAAACTAAAAAGGCTAGGATTGCAATAGCGAATAAAGATCCTACCATTGCCATATAACCAAATATCGGTTTGCGACTATTTACTGAAATGATTTCAGATGACATACCCATTGCTGGCAACAAAATAATATATACTTCTGGATGGCCAAGGAACCAAAATAAATGCTGGAAAAGAATAGCACTTCCTCCTTCATTCGGTAATATTTTTCCATTAACTACGATATCACTTAAGAAGAAACTAGTTCCTAAATTTCTATCAAATAAAAGTAGAATAGCTCCAGACAATAAAACAGGGAAGGAAAGAACGCCTAGCACGGCTGTAAAAAATAATGCCCAAATAGTTAGCGGCATACGAGTCATACTCATACCCTTGGTACGCATGTTTAGGATAGTAGTAATATAATTTAACCCACCCAACAAAGAACTAACAATAAACATTGCCATACTAGCTAACCAAAGATCCATTCCGATTTTTGAACCACTAGAAGCATCTCCCAAAGCACTCAATGGAGGATAGATTGTCCAACCACCACTCGCTGGTCCAGTTTGAACAAATAATGAAGAGAACATAATAATAGAAGCCAAAAAGAAAAACCAGTAACTCAACATATTCAACATAGGTGAAGCCATATCTCTTGCACCAATTTGTAATGGAATTAGGAAGTTAGCAAAGGTTCCGCTTAATCCAGCAGTTAATACAAAGAATACCAAAATAGTTCCATGCATAGTAACTAATGCATAGTAAAATTCAGGTTGTATTTTTCCACCCTTCGCCCAATGACCTAATAAATCTTCCAACCAAGGAAAAGTAGAGTTAGGGTAGCCCAATTGAAGACGGAATAATACAGAAAATAATCCGCCAATAATTGCCCAGATCATTCCTGTTATCAAGAATTGTCGCGCGATCATTTTATGATCCTGACTAAATACATACTTGCTAATAAATGTTTCATGATGATGATGTTCGTGATGTGCATCATGAACTCCATGAACTTCTGCTTCTTGTGCTGTTTGTACTGTGGCTGTGTTACTCATTGTACTATCTTATTTTCTATAAAAATTTAATTACCTGCAGGCATTATAGCCGCAAGTGAAGCTTTACTTTTTGTAGTATCGGTGGATGCTGTTTTTATAGCACCTGGTTTTTTGTCTGGAAAAATGGTCCAATATTCAGGCTCCAATGTTGCCAAATATTTCAAATATTCTTCTTGGGTATCCACTACAATAACCCCTCGCATAGTGAAGTGACCTTTACCACACATCTGATCGCAACTCAATTCATAAACGAAATTAGGATTGCCCGTACGTACTTTCATTTCTTCGGTAGTATACAAAGGGGTAAACCATAAAGTAGTTGGTATACCTGGTACCGCATCCATCTTCATTCTAAAATGAGATAAACCAACATCATGTATAACATCTTGTGCATTGATCACAAACTTAACTGGTCTGCCAACTGGAATATGAACCGTTGCAGGAACATGCATATCGTCTAAACTAGCTGGGTCATTAAAATCTACTCCTAATGAATTAGCACCTTTAGAAAGTCTGTAATCTTTTTTACCTAATATTTTATCAGCACCTGGGTAACGGAATTCCCATCCAAACTGATGGCCAGTCACTTCAATTACTACTGAATTTTTAGGCGCCTCCCCAGTCATTTTAAACCAATATTTTAAACCAAATACAACTAATACAGTTAAGAAAATTGCAGGAACAGTAGTCCACAATAATTCCAACTTGGTATTGTGAGGAAAGTAATACGCTTTACGATCATCTTTTTCTTGGTACTTGAAAGAAAACCAAAATAAAAGAATTTGTGTTGCAAAAAATACCACGCCAGTAACCGCGATGGTAATGTAAAGCATCAAGTCAATTTTTTCACCCATTTCTGATGCCGCTCCTTGAACAAATAAAGTTTTACCGTAGTATAAATTATTACACCACCAGCAACCAATAAGTCCTAGTACAAGAAACACGATTAATAGAAACGCATTGATTCTATTATTTTGTTTTCGTGCTTTTTCCTCGCCTTTTAAAACACTTACATACTCACTTGCTTTCGAAATTTGAAAGATGACTATAAAAATCATTATTACGATCGCTATCAACAAAATATTTGTCATGTTGCAAAATTATTTTCAGTAATGGTTAATCAGTTAGTTTGTTTAAAAGCTTTTCTATTAATTTGTATTAAATGATTCAGCTCTATATTTTTAAAAGTCAACTGTTTTTTAATACAGTGTACTTATTTTTTAAGTGTGATGTATAATACTTTCTTTTATGAAAGGGTGATTTTTAGCAGTCAATGGATGGCTACTTAAGAACGCGCCTACTCTCCACATAATGATGCCAATAAATAAAGCAGCGATACCAAATTCAAAAGGCATTAATGCCGCATGATTAGCTACTGTGCCTGGCATCACCATTTGCCAAAAATCAATCCAGTGACCAAAAATAATCAGCACCCCCATTAAAGTTACTAAAGTCCAATTACGCTTAGTGCTTTTCTTCATGAATATTAACAAAGGACAGATAAAATTAAGTACTAGGTTAAGGAAAAATATTCCACTGAAAGGTCCAGTTAAACGAATCTTGAAATAACCAGTTTCTTCTGGAATATTAGCATACCATATGAGCATGTATTGAGAAAACCATAAGTAAGTCCAGAATACAGAAAAGGCGAACATGAATTTACCAATATCATGTAAATGCTCATCGGTAACATATTCCAATTGACCTTTATTTTTTAGGTATACAATATAAATAGCAATTAAGGACATACCCGCTACGAATGAGCTAGCAAAAGTATACCAACTAAACATCGTGCTATACCAATGTGCATCAATACTCATAATCCAAAGCCAAGGAATAGTAGATCCTACAGACAATCCAAAGAACACGATGAATAAAGAAGCCCACAAAATATTTTTATTGATCCATTTTTTACCTGTCTCATAATCCATTGAACCTTCCTTATCACTTTGCAAACTAAAAGAACGCATTTTTTGTCCGATGAACCACCAAAGAAAAATGGTAAGGATACTCCAAACGGAAAAAAATACAGGATTTAAAAACCCTTTTTTACCATTTAAAATTTTATCAAATTTCGGAGAAGCAGGATTGTATAATTCAGGATCGATCCAATGAAAAATATCAGTTCTTCCGCCCCAAACAATCGATAGTAAGATGACTAAAGTAATGATACCCAAAACAGGTACTACACTAGAGATAGCCTCTGGCACTCTTTTTAATGCAACCTGCCAACCGCCCATTGCTAATGTTGTTACGCCTATAAAAAACATACTTGCATTGGTAATTAATAGAAAGAAAACACTGTTCTGCAATAACACCGCCCAAAAACGGGTGCTATTTACATTCTCACCATGACCTGCATGCGCAAAAGGGTGAAATGCTATGAAGCCATATAGCAAAGCAATTAAACCGACGCCTATGAGGCCCTTTGTCCACTTCTTATAATTTTCCGGTAACTCGAATGATTTAGACATCTAAACTTGTATTTTTTGTGAATGCTTTTTTTATTATTTTTTTGCAACTGCAGCGCTATCAGCTTTTGGAGCAGCAGCGGCCTTTGGTTGTAATGTTCTTACATACTGAATAATTTGCCAACGTTGCAACCTACTCAACTGTCCCGCATAACTGCCCATATTATTTTTTCCATATTGAATAGAATGAAACATCGTTCCATCTGCCATTGAAACATACAGTGGCAAAGTAAGATTAGCGATTGCGCCAATTTTTCCAGAGGTACTCAATGGACCATTTCCTTGTCCCCCAGCACCATGACAAATAGCACAGTTAATATTAAATAACCTTGCTGCTTCTAGACTATCTTTTGTAACAAGCGGAGGCAAAGGATTTTTTACTTGCGCACTCATTGCGTAGCCTAAAGAATCATCTGGAAGTGCGTAAGGGAATAACTCTCCTCTAGCAATAGATCCCTCTACTGGTTTACTGTTATAATAAATTTCACCCTTTGGATTTTTTTCATCTGTAGTAAAAAAAACAGTGTCCAATGGTGCATAAGTTTCTATTGCACGACTGTAGGTCATATCGGGCATATATATTTTACCCGGCTTGCGTTTATTTTCGCAACCTGTCATTACAGCTAACCCTGCAACTGAAAATAATAAAACGGTTATGATTGTATTTTTTTTCATTCTTTCTATTTTTTCCTCCTTCCTATCAGTAAAGTTTTGGAAGGCGAATCTTTCAAACTTTTATATTTTAACCTAAGATGTAGACAAAGTTTTCAATCAAAATAACTGAGTTCTTTTTGAGCGCTCAATTATTAATACCCCTTTTCAGTTTCTGCGTATAATTTTTGCACCTTATCATATCTACCAATCCACCAACCTGTCTCTGCATTTTGAGTATTAATTTCAATAGCACCTGCTTTTTCTAAAAAAGCAGTCACTTCCGCTTCATTTGTTTTTTCTGTACACTCAATAGCCATTACAAATAAATCATCGGTAGCCCTAGGATGAAAATGATGTTTTTTTACAAAAGGGGATAGTTGACACAAATAGCAAAAAGTAAGTACCATACCCACTGCAGCAAATAATACGGTCAACTCAAAAGTAATCGGTATCCAAGCTGGCAATGCAAAATGTGGTTTCCCACCAATATTCAATGGCCAATCTTTTGTGAAGATCCAGCTAATGCAGGTTAGCGCAGTAGTCGTTCCGGTGATACCATAAATAAAGCCCGCAGTATGTAGACTAGTCTCTCTTAAACCCATTGCATGGTCCAAGCCATGAACAGGAAAGGGAGTGTATACATCATGAATTTTGTAACCTGCACGGCGAACATTCTTCACCGCAGGGAACAATACCGCTTCATCTTCGAAACACCCTACAACAAATTTTTTAATTCCTCCAGCCATAATATTTAACTTTTAACCTCCGGATTTATCCTTTGGCTTTTTGATGATTATTTTCGCTTCAAATAAATTAGTTCTTTTCAAACTCTCCCACCTTTCTTTAAAAGTGGCGTACATTTTTAATGTGCATGCTCTACTTCTTCAATATAAAACTTTTCAGCATCTGCCTTCTCGATGTCAGTCATCTTATGCTTATAATTTTCACCACTTGTTTTTAATACTGCTTTAATTTCAGCGACTGCAATTACAGGGAAGTATTTAGAAAACAAGAAGAAGCAAGTAAAGAACAAACCAAAAGTTCCAAGATAAAAACCTATCTCCCAAATTGAAGGACTGTAATAAGTACTCCAAGAAGAAGGTAAATAATCTCTATAAGTAGAGGTAACGATAATTACAAAGCGCTCGTACCACATACCGATGTTTACAATAATACTCATGAAGAAAGTGAAGGCGATATTTCTTCTCAATTTTTTGAACCAGAACATTTGAGGAGACACCACATTACAGAACATCATTAACCAGTAACTCCATCCATAAGGACTAAATAAGTTGGCTCTGTTTTCTTTAAAGGCATACCACTCATATGGATTTTGACCATACCAAGCAATAAATAATTCTGTGATATAGGCGATACCTACAATAGATCCTGTCAATACAATTACTTTATTCATTGCTTCAATATGACCTAGGGTGATATAATCTTGTAGTCCAAAAACTTTTCTTAAAATAATCATCAGTGTTTGCACCATTGCAAATCCACTAAAGATAGCACCTGCCACAAAGTAGGGAGGAAAGATGGTGGTATGCCAACCTGGAACAATTGAAGTAGCGAAGTCAAAAGATACAATCGTATGCACTGACAATACCAAAGGGGTACTTAAGCCTGCTAATACAAGTGATAAACTTTCATGACGTTGCCAATGTTTAGTACTTCCAGTCCATCCGAAAGAAGCTACACCATATAATAATTTACGCAATTTAGTTTTAGCGCGATCTCTAACAGTGGCTAGATCGGGCAACAAACCAGAATACCAGAATAATAAAGAAACCGTAAAATAAGTAGAGATCGCAAATACGTCCCATAAAAGTGGTGAGTTAAAATTCACCCATAATGGACCGCGACTATTTGGATAAGGCAATACAAAGAAAGCCATCCATACTCTACCCATATGCCAAATTGGAAACTGACCAGCACACATTACAGCAAAAATCGTCATCGCTTCTGCAGCACGGTTTACACCTGTTCTCCAACCTTGACGAAAAAGTAACAAAATCGCAGAAATCAAAGTACCCGCATGACCAATACCTACCCACCATACGAAGTTGGTAATATCCCAACCCCATCCGATAGTTTTATTAAGGTTCCACTGGCCTATCCCGTAAGTAACTTCCCTGTAAACACTATATACACCAAATAGCAACAAGGCTACACTGATATAAAATCCAATATACCAAAGACGGCTGGGCTTCATTTCAATAGGACGTATAATGTCTTCCGTTACCTGGTGATAGTCTTTATTACCATCTACCAACGGTTCCCTGATCTGTGATTCGTACTTTAATAATGACATATTATGTTCGCTTTTTTGTAGCCTCCAAACTAAGTTGTTGGCGTTAGCTTTATTTTTTTATGTTCCCCTCAACCTGAGTTTTAACTATGTTTTTTTTCTGCAGCATGCGCTCCTTCTAACACCTCTTCTTTTTCATTGGTAACCTCCCTATCAGAATTTTTGATCTTAGCCAAATAACTCACATTAGGCAGAATGTGTAGTTGCTCCAACACATAGAAATTACGGTGTTTTTGCTCTACGTTTCTGATTTTATAAACATCACTTTCTTTATCATTCACATTACCAAAACTGATGGCATGAGTAGGACAAGCTTGCATACAAGCCGTCTTAACATTTCTTACTAATGAAGGATCTTCTGCTTTTTTAGCATTCAATTTTGTTTCCTGTAATCTTTGTACGCAGAAAGAACATTTTTCAATTACCCCTCTTGAACGAACGGTTACATCAGGATTCAATACCATCCTAGTCAATGTATCATTCATTTGTAATACTGACTCGTTCATATAACCTTGTTCCACCATTGGATTTTGGTTGTCCTCAAAACTATCCGCACCTGTATAATCTAGCCAGTTAAAACGACGAACTTTAAATGGACAGTTGTTAGCGCAATATCTTGTGCCAATACAACGATTGTAAGTCATTTGGTTTAAACCTTCAGAGCTATGGTTCGTTGCAGCAACTGGACAAACGTTTTCGCAAGGTGCATTATCACAATGCTGACACATCATCGGCTGAAATACTACATCTGGATTTTGCATATCGCCAGTGAAATAACGGTCAATACGCAACCAATGCATTTCATGTGCTTTGGATACTTGAATCTTTCCAACAACGCTTACATTATTTTCAGCAGTACAAGCTACAACGCAAGCGCTACAACCTGTACAAGTATTTAAGTCAATGCTCATTCCCCACTTGATACCTGGCTTTTCATAATCCGGATAAATGGTAGCATCTTTTACAAAATCTTTTCCCTTAGAAGCTTCTATCAGTATCGCACGTTCGTGGGTAGCTTCTTCTAATACATGTTCTGGATTTTCAACAAATTTCTTTAATGAACCTTCATAAATTACAGGGCGACTTTCTGATGAACCGTGCACCTGAGTTTGTGCCAACACGTAAGTGTTTCCAGCTTTCTTGATATCTGCTGTTGCAGAATATCTAAAGCTAGTTCCATCAAAACCTACTAAAGGATAAGCGTTTTGACCCGCACCATTAGCCGATCTTCCGATATGTTGAGCTGTTTTGTCTTTATCTGCACTTTGTCTACCATATCCAACAGCCACCGCTACTACATTTGGATGAATACCTGGAATAATTAAAACGGGTAATTCAACTGACTTACCATTTACAGTAATGGTAATAGTAGGTTTTTCTGGGTGCACTTCGTACCCATCGCCTTCGCGTTGGTTACCTACCACATCGATACCTAAAATTGCTTTTGCTAAAGCTGGACTAACCAATGCATAGTTGTCCCAAGTCACTTTAGTGATAGGATCTGGTAATTCTTGTAACCAAGGATTGTTAGCTTGGTTACCATTACCCATTGATACTTTTTGGTAAACTACTAATTCATAGGCTCCACCTTTTGCAGTAGCTAATTTTTCAGCTGCAGCAGCTACACCACCCGCATTGAAAGTGCCCGCACCCACTAATAGAGTGGCAGGTTCTACTACTCCATTTTGTATGGCAGTATTAAAAGCATCTTCACCACCTAATTTAGCTACCCAATAAGTTTTAAAGTAAGTTTGATAATCCAATGCATCTTCAGAAAGTTTCAATAAAGAAGTTTCAAAAGACCTTGTTTTAAACAATGGATTGATAGTAGGTTGCAACAAACTAATATAGCCTGTTTTTGGTTGAGCGTCACCCCAACTTTCTAACCAATGATGCGCTGGGATACTGAATTTACAACGTTCAGTAGTTTCATTCATGGTGGCATTGAAAGAGATGGTTACTGGCACTTTTGCCAAACCATCAATAAATTTTTTGCTGTCATTATAAGTATACGCTGGGTTGGTAGCATGAATTAGCAAAGCGCCTATTGCACCCGCATTCATATCTTCTACCAATTTAACCATATCTGCGTCTACTCCTGCGCGATAGTTAGAACTAACGGCATGATTTATTGTTTTGCCATTGGCACCAATTGCCTCATTAATAGCATTTACTATAATTTGTAGGTTAACATCATTACTTCCGCAAACCACCAGAGCAGCGCCCTTGTTCGCACTTAAAGCTGCGGCTGCTAAATCAATTCCTTTATTTAAAGCTGCATCACTAATAGCAGGAGCTGTAACCGCCCCACCTAATTTAGCTAGCAATGCTAATGCAATGGCTCCTTTTTCAGAAGGCTTATGTACAAAACGATCATCTGCATTACTACCGGTAAGACTTAATGAGCTTTCAAATTGAATATGTTGGCTCATCGTTGGTTTTTCACCAGTAATTCTACGATTTTGTGCATATTGGCCAGCAAATTCAACAGGACTTAACCAAGTACCTAAAAAGTCTGCGCCAAGACTTACTATCACTTTTGCATTATCAAAATGATAAGAAGGAATATATTTTTTACCGTAACAAGCTTCATTTGCTAAGATCATTCCACTGTAACTAACTGCATCGTATTGTACGTGGCGACTTCCAGCATTTTTTGCTAAAAACTCAGCAATGATTTGTAAGGTAGAAGGTGAATTGATTGTAGAAGTAAGCAATACGACTGGCTTACCGCCTAGTCCTTTCATTGCTTCCAACACTATTTTATCTACAGCTTCAAAAGTGGTAATTTCTTTGAAATCTGCTCCTGCTTTTTGCATTGGGTAACGCAAACGAGTGGTATCATATAAATCCAAAACAGAAGCTTGTACCAAAGCACTCGTTCCGCCTTTTGTGATAGAAGACATTTCATTTCCTTCTATTTTAATTGGTCGACCATCTCTTTGTTTCACTATTACCGAAGTAACGTCTCCTTCATTTACACAAGTACTAGCATAATAATTAGCAATACCAGGAATCAAGTTATCCGACTTCTGTAAATAAGGAACTACATTACGAACAGGCATTTCACAACTAGCCGCTAAAGTAGCCGCAGCAGTGCTAAAACCTAAATATTTAAGGAAATCTCTACGGGGAGATTTTGCATCCATAAGCCCTTTGTCATCTAGATCTTCTAACGGCAATAAGTCTTCTTTAAATTCATTTTCGGCCGTCTGCTGGTAGGCTTCCGACTGATTTAATTCTCCAAAATTTTGCCAATACTTTTTTTCCATAAATGTGATAATGTGCTAATATGATAATTGCCAATTAATTTAAAAACAAGTCGTCAACAGCTACCTGTAAAACGATTAATAATGACATTTTTGACATTCCGTTCCACCAATTTTTTCAACCGTTACGCTATCCATTTTGCCGGCTTTAATATCGTTGTGAAACTTCTCGTAAATGCTGTAAAACTTATTGCCTTCGCCGGTTGCTTTATCATAGAAATCAACCTTGCTTTCGCGGTGACAGTTAATACACCATCCCATACTCAAATCAGAAAATTGAGCTACTTCAGGCATTTCCTGAATATTTCCGTGACAGGTTTGGCAATTTTGCTTACCCACCTTGATATGCTGGCTATGATTGAAATAAACGTGATCGGGAAGGTTGTGAATTTTAACCCACTCAATTGGCTTACCTGGTTTGTCGTAAACATTTTTTTCTGCATTCCAACCTGCGTAAGCATATAGTTTTTGTATTTCAGCCGTTCCGTTCACGGTAGATCCGTCTTCTTTTACAATTGGATCTCCTTTGTATTCTTTAATTGCCTTATGACAATTCATACAAGTATTAACGGAGGGCACATTGGCATGTTTGCTATCCTGAGCACCACCATGACAGTACAAACAACTGATTTGATTGGTGCCAGCATGAACTTTATGAGAATAATAAATAGGTTGTTCTGGTTGATACCCCTGCATACGGCCCAAGCCCATTGCAGCATTAATAGTAGTATATCCGCCAAAGCAGAATAAAACCAAGATACCTAGCATTAAATAGCTTTTATTACGATAAAAAGGCACTGGGTCAGCGCGACGAATTCCGTCTTTTTCATCTGTCAATTTGCGAAGACTACTATTTACTTGTAATAATATAAGCGCGATTACCGCTAGAATAAGTGTTAAGATTCCGAATAATAGAGAATTATCTTCGGCAGGAGCTGCACCACCACCAGCAGGGGCCACAGGAACAGGAGCTTTATAGGCATCGGCATAATCTAAAATTGCAACAATCTCGTCTTCCTTTAGATTAAACTGAGTCATCCGCGCATTGTACTTTGCCAACATCGCTTTTGCATAGGGATCAGTTTCCAGCATCGCGTTCACGTTATTCACCCATTTTACCGCCCAATCAGGGTTTGGCTCTCTTTTTCGAGCCCCTTGAAGCATAGGACCGATGTAGTCCTCCAATGGTTTGTGACAGTTAGCACAGTTTGCTTTAAATAAAGCCTCTCCGTCGGCAGCAAAGCTTGTATTTGCAAAGGAAAACAAGGCAATAAACAGAAAGAAGGCTGAGAGCTGGTTAAAGATTCTTCTATTGAGACTCATACAGTTGAAAACGGGTGTCTGGTGAGGAAAAATATCCTAATTATTTTGCAAAAGTAAGACAGGAATATGAGATAATACTAACATTTTTAAAAAATATTTTTCCTTGCCTGTACTGAATTTCAGCCAAATATTAACTTAAACATATATTCATTGTCATCAATTCGTAACAAATTACTATCCAAATTCTTTTTTGGTTTTACCCGACTAAATCACAAATTTTTAACCCACTTTTGCAATATGTTCGAAAAATTAAAAAAGCATTGGGGGGTTAATGGATTTAATTTGACGTTAATTCTAATCACTTTTGCTTTTGGAGGCAGTCTTTGTGGTTACGCAGCTAGAAAACTTCTTACACTGATCAATATTGACAAAGGATTTGTTTGGATACTCCTCTATTTATTAACCGTTACTATTCTTTGGCCTTTTGCTGTATTAATGGTGAGTATTGCTTTTGGACAGTTTAATTTTTTTAAGGGGTACCTTAAAAAAATTAAAAAGCGTATGAGTGGCCAAAAGTCAACACCTCATTCGGTAGCTATTTTTGCTAGCGGTGCAGGGAGCAACGCTGAAAAAATAATTCAGCAGATGGAAATTGCTGCAAAAACTGGTAAAGGAAGTTTTAAGGTTGACCTGATTGTTTGTAACAAACCCACAGCTGGTGTACTTTCCATTGCAGCTAACCACCAGATTGATACCTTACTGATAGAAAAAGAACAGTTCTTGAACGGCGATGGATATGCTACGGAATTAACTGCTAGAGGAATTGAATTTATTGTATTAGCTGGTTTTTTATGGAAAATACCGGTCACTTTGATTAAGGCTTACCCCAATAATATCATTAATATTCACCCTGCTTTATTGCCAAAATATGGAGGTAAAGGGATGTACGGCGACAAAGTACATCAGGCAGTAATTGCTGCTGGTGAAAAAGAGAGTGGCATTACCATTCACTATGTGGACGAGATCTATGATCATGGAAATATAATTTTTCAAGCCAAGTGTATCGTTGATCAAAAGGATAGTCCTTCAACACTTGCTCAAAAAATTCATCAGTTAGAACATCAACATTACCCAGAAGTAATTGACAATTTACTTCAAATGCGAAATAGCCGTTAAAAGATCATTGCAAGACTGAAGTCATACTTTGATAACGTAATATTGCTTCCAATAAAAAATTCTGTCTGAACCAGCTAGTTAAAATATATTTTAGTCTACTATTGCTGCTTTCATTTTCAAGTGCATCCATGGGCCAACTAACCATTACTGGCAATGTATTTGATTCAAGCAGAACGATTCCTGTGCCCAATGTGCTCGTAAAAAGTAGTGGTGGCACTCAAGCAATCACCGATTCTACTGGTCATTATGAAATAGTAACTACCGACAAAGATTCGCTTTCTTTTATTTACAACAACAAACCCACCGCACAATTTGCTGTAAAGCAGATTAAAAACATTGGCAGCTTTGATATCTCCTTACATGTTCATGTAACTGAAAAATTTAAGACCTTAAAAGAGGTAAAAATTTATACCCAAAGCTATCGGCAAGACTCCATTGAAAATCGAATTTTTTATAGCAAAAAATTTAATTTTGAAAAGCCCGGTATATCGTCTTCCATCAATCCAGGCAGTGGTTCGGTAGGATTAGACTTAAATGAATTTGTTAATATTTTTCGATTTAGGCGAAATAAGCAAATAGAAAGAATGCAGGTTCGTTTATTGGAAGAAGAGCAAGAAAACTACATTAAATACCGATTCAATAAAATGGCTGTAAAAAGAATCACCGGTTTAGCAGGAGCAGAATTAGAAAATTTCATGGCGCTCTATCGGCCTAGCTTTAATTTTACGCAAAGGGCATCCACCGTTGAGTTTTATCAATACATCCTCAAATCATCTTATCAGTTTAAAAAAGAACAATTGATAAGAAAAAATAGAATCAACAACAATTAAGATTTCACCTATTCTATATTTTTTAAAAAAGTATCCTCTCGCTTATAAAATTAAAATCATGAAAAAACTATATTTTATTATTGTATTGTTTCTACTTCAAGTTGATATCAGTATAGCACAAAAGATAGTGCCTGCAATCAATCCGGAAGCAGGTGGATTTTCATCTGCTCGTCTTCAACGACTTGACAACACGCTGAACGAATGGGTTGAAAAAGAATGGATGAATGGAGCTGCTGCAATGATAATACATGATGGAAAAATAGTGTATCATAAAGCCGTTGGTTACAATGACCTTGAAAATAAAACCCCGCTAAAAAAAGACGATATTTTCAGGATTGCCTCACAAACCAAAGCGGTTACCAGTGTAGCTATTATGCTGCTGATGGAAGAAGGTAAACTATTGTTAGATGATCCTGTTTCAAAATATATTCCCTCTTTTAAAAAGCAAGGAGTGCTAGATAAATTTAATCCGGCAGATACTACTTACACTACTGTTCCTGCCAAAAAAGAAATTACTATTCGCGAACTGCTTACGCATACTTCGGGACTTGGCTATGCGCAAATCGGAAGTCAGGAGGCTAATGCTATTTATGCTAAAAATAAAATTACTGGTGGCCTAGGTGTTACTAACAGCACCCTATTAGAGGCAATGACTCGTTTGGGTAAAATGCCACTGATGCACCAGCCGGGTGAAAAATTCACCTACGGATTAAATACGGATTTGCTGGGTTGTTTAGTAGAAGTTATTTCAGGAGCTTCCCTTAATGATTTTTTTAGAACAAGAATATTCGAACCTTTAGGAATGAAGGATACCTACTTTTATGTGCCACAAGAAAAAGCGGATCGATTGGTAAATTTATACAAAGAAGATGCGGAAGGACATTTACAAAAATCATCCAAATCTATTTTGAATGGACCTACTGTAGTTAACTATCCATTCATCAAGACTGGCTATTATTCTGGTGGTGGTGGACTCTGTTCTACTATTTATGATTATGCTGTTTTTCTTCAAATGCTTTTAAATAATGGCAAATACAATGGCAAGCAATTGTTGAGTAGAAATAGTGTAAGAATGATGACCATGAATCAAGTGGGTGATCTGAATATGGGTATCAATAAATTTGGACTTGGATTTCAAGTAGTAACCGAAAAAGGAAGTGCAAAAACTCCAGCAAGGGAAGGCACTTTCAGCTGGAGTGGAGCATTTGCGACCTTCTACTGGGTAGATCCGAAAGAAAAATTAGTGCTACTTTTCTTCCGTCAACTAGAAGGAGGTTCTCATGGTGAGGTGGTAGAAAAATTTAGAAATCTAACTTACCAGGCAATAGCAGATTAACAACCATCATAAAAAGAAGAATCAACATAGCATTCCGCCTTTTCCAATTAATTAACACTCATAAAAAATGCGAATACCCTTCTAGGTTATTCGCATTTTTTATAGACCGTTATGCTTGTTTTAATTAATCGGTAAAAAAATATTTCTAATGATAATTAAAACAAATACAAATAAAGTATAGAAAATAAAAAAAGGGATAATGTATTCTATCCATCCAAATTGCAACATGATTGCGATGGACAATAATTGAAAGCCTAATCCATAAAATGAAACTAAGGTCATGAACCAATTGGGAAATGTTTTAACCTTGTAGGCATCCTGGTCTAAAAAATGAATGAGTTTATCAAATCCCCCATAAAGAAAAGAATAGATGGTAAATAAAATATTCACCGACTGCTGACTTTCCCCGAAAAATGCCCTAGGAGATTTGTATTCAAATATTTTACTCGTAGCATCACCGCCGACAGATTTATTTCTCAAAATCACATAATAATAATTATAGAGTGTACCCTGCAATTGAATGCCAATAAAAGCCAATAGCGTAGCCGATAAAGTAGTTTTTGAAACATAGCAAATTGCCATTAAAAAGAGGAAGTTGAGCAGGATATCAAAAATGCTATCCAAGTATCTTCCCGTATAAGACGGAGTATTTTTTACTCTTGCCAATTCGCCATCCGCTGCATCTACGATTGATTTAAGCACCAAGAATAAGCCAGCGAAAAAATACCAACCTTTTAGTATGCAATAAATGGCAATCAATCCACAAATTCCAAAAAGAAGCGTAACGTGAATAGGAGTAACCCGGGTAAATTTTAATTGATTGACAAAAAGCTTGGCAATTGGTCTGCCGTAATCAGAGAAATCAAAAAACTTCTCTTCTGCAGCAAGCTTTGACATGTAATAGAATGTATATACCGGACAATATAGTCGGGGTGCAAATGTAGTGCTATCTAGCATCATCGGGGTATTTTTTTTGAACTGTCCTCTTTGTTCATCATGAAAATATCACTTAGTAAATGTGAATATTTTTTTATTGTTTTTATCGGTGGTATTTTTACCGCCATGTCTTCCTCCCATCCATACATCAATAAATTACTGCAATGCATTGAGCTGGAAGAAAAAGAGCAAATAAAAAGATATAGTTTAGATCAACAGCATACGCTCAAATCATTAAAGGCAGAAGGATTGGCTTTGCATCCAATCATGATTACTAGAAAAAATTTCGGTTATGCAGATTACCCAGAAATAACTTTTCGACTTAATTTTCCTTCAGAGACCAATCAATTCAAAGATGGCGCAGCGATTGAATGTTTTTTTCCTGGAGAAGAACCCATCAAAGGTGTACTCATTAGTTTAGAGGGTAAACAAGGAGAATTTAGACTGTATGCCCCAGACTTTCCCGATTGGATAGAAGATAATGGAGTAGGAATAAAACTAGCCCCTGACCAAAGAACCACTACCATTTTAAAATCGGCTTTGAATGAGGTGGATAATAATCCGCTCTCTCAAAAACTATTTGAAAAAATTCACGGTGAGTCACCGGTAGAAAAAATCACTACTTCAGTCCAAACACTTCCGCTGAATTTTAAAAATCAACGACTCAATGAAAGTCAGCAGAAAGCAGTTCAGGCAATTACGCAAAATGAAAATATTACCATCGTTCATGGTCCACCGGGCACAGGTAAAACCACCACTTTAATAGAGGGGATTCTTCAGTTAATCCATGCGGGAGAAAAAATATTGGTATCTGCACCTAGTAATACTGCTGTCGATAATATTGCCAAAGGCCTGCTATTACAAGGTGTTGAAGTACTAAGGGTTGGAAATACCAGCAAGGTAGACGAGGTTTTGTTTGCGCATACTCCCGAAGGAAAACTCGCTAACAGCAAGCAGCAAAAAGAAATCAAGCAACTAAAAATTAGAGCAGAAGAGTTTAGGAAAATGGCGCTAAAATATAAAAGGAGTTTTGGAAAAGCTGAAAGAGAACAACGCAATCTTTTGTTTAAAGAAGTAAAAAGTATTCGAACAGAAATAAAAAAATTACAGGCCTACAATGAAGAAAAACTTTATGCTTCAGCACAAGTGATTGCAGGCACTCCGATTGGCTTATACGATTCAAAAATCAAACAGTTTACTTTTAACACCTTAGTAATTGATGAAGCTGGACAATGCATAGAACCAATGGCATGGTGTATTTTTCCATTAGCTGAAAAATATGTTTTGGCGGGTGATCATTTGCAATTACCCCCTACCGTGTTGAACTTTGAAGCGGCAAGAATGGGTTTACAAAATTCTATTTTAGAAGTTTGTATTGAAAGAGTGAACGCTGTTTTTTTATTGAATACGCAATACCGGATGCGAGCAACCATTGCGGGATTTTCAAGCAACTATTTTTATAACAATCTACTTCAAACGGCTGGCCACCTTATGGATACTGGCGTTCACCTGAGTTTCATAGACACTGCAGGGTCGGGATTAAATGAAGCCAATGGAAGTAATGGAATGAGTTTACAAAATGAAGGAGAGTTATCGATAGCGCTAAAACTAATTGCTTCCGAAAATTTAGATCCTTTAAAAACCGCTTTCATTTCTCCTTATGCAGGACAGGTAGCGGCGGCAAAGGAACTATTGCCGAAAGAAATGCGCATCAGCACCATCGATAGTTTCCAAGGGCAGGAGCAGCACACCATTATATTATCACTAGTGCGCAGCAATGACGAAGGAGATATTGGTTTCTTAAAAGATTACAGAAGAATGAATGTGGCTATTACCCGAGCCAAGGAACAACTTTTTGTAATAGGCGATAGTGCTACTATTGGAGGAGATGCTTTCTATCATTCCTTTCTAA
>Ga0222712_10001891_pt1 | contig 24924 bp, 42 predicted proteins | sample C33_657DmetaG_FD_165043 | JGI IMG/M metagenome (GOLD analysis project Ga0222712, IMG submission 165043) | Estuarine water microbial communities from San Francisco Bay, California, United States - C33_657D | ecosystem: Environmental > Aquatic > Marine > Unclassified | place: USA: California... | reverse complement strand
CTTAAGGTTATCTAATTACTAATTCGGAACTCCCTGCGCCAACACCAACAAGTCTGAAAGTTGGTGGGTATGAAGTCGGTCATTTGGCCTCTGAGGTGCGGTGTCTTGCAAGCCAGCCAAACCCAAGCTATTCATCCCGATGCTCCATGCGGATCGCAACCGCAACAGCTTTCAGTCTTGTTGGTTCTGTGTAACGAAACTGTACGCCAGATACCTGATCAGGTGGTTCTGCAAACCTGTAGGTCGCAACGCTGGTCACCAACTCCCATTTTTTTCGTAGCGGGGTATCGGGGATGTCGCCCCTTTTCCTAATTTAGCTTTTTCGGTGGGGGGGATGTACCCACAATTATCACCGCCGCCGACCACCCCCTCCCCCCATCAAAAAGTTATCCACAGGCAAATTGTCGTATGCGAGTTATCCACAGGCATCTGTATACAGTGTGGATAACTTCTGTAAGTTGTTGATTTTGCTAGAGTTTTTCTAGACGCTTACAAACTGCTGACAAAATCCATTTAATACAATGTCCATTATGTTAACTCAAAATCACAGAAAGTATTACTGATTGGCGCATTCTGAGATGCAAACTGCAACCAACCTGTGCAAATGTGGATAACTTCGACTCCGATCTGTGGATAACCTGTGGATAACTTTTCTGTTCGGTGGATTCTGGCTTGCGGAGAGGGAAAGAGGCGGATGGTGCATTATTGGGGGACTTGATTACTTTAAGTCATAAGGACTTTTAGTTATGACAATGGCATTCGTTATGCATTTATAAATTCATTAAGAATCTGGCTAGGAATACAGACTACCAATGCCTCTAATCCTCACCAGAATCGCCTACAACAGGCTTTAAACCTACTTCCTCACCTACACCAAGGAAATCCATCAGATCGTCCTGCGGTCTGTATCCAAGCCGCCAGAGAATCGCATAACAATCCAAGGCATTTTTGAACCCTTGCGATATATCTCCACGACCAGCACAGGCAAGGATTGTCCTATCAGCATCAGACAGCACTCTGTTGAAGTGCTTTGTCGTGATGCTTGCCCGTCTAGCCATTACTTCCTCTTAGGTAGGTTAAACATCTTTGGTGGATCACCACCGCTGTAGACGGGTTCAAGGTCATCGACCATATCGTCAAAGCCTGAACCTTTGCCAAAGTCCTCACCAGCCTTGAACCTCTTGACCTGTGCGGTTGGGTCAAACGCTTTGGCCTTGATGATGAACTGTACTGCTGGCTCGTTGATGATTACCTCAAACTCTTCGAGAGTCCAGATGGTTAGGTCTTTGCGTAGCTTTTGCAAGTCGATGCAATCATTTATCGTTTCTGTAACTGCCATGATCTGACCTGATTGAGTTTTCCATTCAACGAATCTGATGTTTGTGGGGCTTGGGTTGATCTCATTATCTTCACCCCATTTCTCCAGATGGTCATAACCTTTGATCATCCCTGCAATTGCTTTACGCAGCCGTTCAAGGTCATGACGTTCAAGACTATCCCAAACTCTACCCATCTGACCCCAGAACTTAGCCCTAAACTCACTGTCAACTAAAGTAATCAGTCTATCAACTCCCCATTTCTGGTGATGTTTCTCTTTCCTGACCTCCAGTTCCATGAGTGCAGCATTCGATTCAATCTCCCAAGGTGTTGCCTGACGCTTAGGCACTTGAACATCTGGAACATCTTTTCTTGACCGTGATCTAACCATTTTCAATTTCCTTAAACAAAGAGACAAAGAGACAAAGCGACAGGAGACAAACCCCTTATCATAGATAAGGGGTGGTTTGTCCCCATCTCCTCAACTGGGACATTTGGGACTTTGTCCCACTTTGTCTCGTTTGTCACTGGATAAACATACATATAAAAACTCCCATTTTCTATACATTACATCAAATCATGCCTAATTTTTAAGCATTTGCCTAAAAAATAGGCAATATAGAGAAGTGAGACAAACCTAAAAAGTGGTTTGTCCCGCTGGTAAACCCTAATATGTCACTGTATATATATACAACTTTGTCCACTTTGTCCCACCTTAGTAAGATTCTGAGGTTGTCTTCAACCAAACCCAATTTGACCCAATCGTGATCTTATTAACGGCTACCAATCGTTCTCTTGCCCTAACCCAAGCCTTGCGAAAAGATACCTTATCATCCTCAGTACACCCTTTCATAGACCAGAATTCGGCTCTCCAATCGTCCAAACTCACGCCATACCTACTAGTACCATCTACTTCACTATATGTACCTTTAGACTTAATCACTTTCATTAACGAATCCATCTCAATCCGCTGATTGTTGCCACTCCCTGAGTTGTTTTTAGACCCTTTTGGCTTGTCATTTGCGATGTCTGGGTTGTTCCTAATGGCTAAAGAGGTGATGATTTCAAACCCCAAGTCTGATGTTCCGATCTCCACCAGCACAATCTCAATGCCGATCTGGATGGAGTCTGCACCGTCTTTTTGTTTGGATACTGTGAGTATTGCGTTGCCTATGACGCTTGAATCTGCTGAGTTGATGACTGAATCCTGCCGCTGTATCTCAAGTTCAGTGTCTACAGCACCTAGCAAGGAGCTATGACCTCTGAGTCCTTTAGTGACATCTTTACCACTGTGGTGAATTACCATCAAGGCACATTCAAAGAGTTCTTGGAGTTTTCCTGCTTGGGTGATGAATGCACCCATATCTTCAGAACTATTCTCATTGAACCCACCGCCAGACATCCTCATCAAGGTATCAAGGATGATGATTTCAAGTGGTTCACCTATCTCAGCTATCAGGTCATTGATTGCGTTGAGGAGTTCCGCAAAGTCTTCAGGGCTTGATCTAAGGTTAAGTTGCGCTCTAATGATGTACAGGTTTGCGCCATCAGGACTCTGGTTTTGTATCTTGCAAGCCTTTACCCTTGCGCCCATACCGCCGTGACCCTCACCACAGATGTACAGTACTGCGCCTTTCTTGGGTATCTTGTAACCCATCCAATCTCGTCCTGTGGCTATTGCTTCAGCTAGATCAAGTGCAATGAATGACTTCCATGAGGCGGGGGGTGCGTACAGGGCAACGAATGCACGTTTTGGAATAATCGACTGCACCAGCCACTCAACTGGCTCATCCTTGATTGAGTCCCAAGACTCGACCAGTAATCTGGAGGGTTTTGCCTCTTTGAGGGAAGCACTAGATTCTTGTGGTGGTAGTGGCTCAGGCACATATTCATGCAGCCTTGCTGGTTGCCATACATCTTCTACAGACTTGACGATAGGACAGGCTTTTGCCAGTTGTGCCAACAATGACCTTGAACCGTCATACCTGTTGACCCACTCGTAGGCATCTTCTTTAGGGTGGGTGAGGGGTAAATCCAAGACTCTGATGCTTTTTGTGCTGCCTGATCCAAGTAAGGATTCCACGATCTTGTGGGCGTAACCCCATCCAGCGGCATCATTGTCGGGGACGATAACTACATTTGCGCCAGCAAAGTACTGGTTCAGGTCTGGATTCCAACCACCAGCACCAGCGTGAGATGTCGTAGCTACTACCCCAAGACTGCATAAGCTATCTGCCGCTTTCTCACCCTCAGTTATATATATGACTCTGCCATCGGCAACTGCTTGTCGCAGTTCGGGGAGTCTGTAAGGGATGATGCGGCAATCACCTAACTTGCCTACTCGACTGCCATCAGGCATGACTCTCAGGGTCTTATATGTCTTTCCCTTGATGTCATTGGTCTTGAATCGTTGCTTGAGAAAGAGTGAGATGCCGTCCTCGTCAACGTAATGCCATTCATGTTCAAGTGTTTGAGTTGTAGAGGTTGTGGCCTGTGAACTGGTAGGTATTGGCTTGATGCTGGACAAGTATTCAGGTCTGTCTGGTAGCTGTGGCAGTATTCCCATATCCTTGATGGTGCTGAACACTGTATGCTGGTCACAGCCACCGTGACATTTGAAGAGGTAATTCCCGTCAGTTGATTCGGTGATGGATAGGGATGGATGCTTATCTCCCTTACCTTGACCGTGATCGGGGACGGGGCATGATGCTAGGTAACCGTTGCCTACTTTCTTTGCGTTACCCAAGATGGACGCTATTTCTTGTGCTGACATTTGGTATCTTTATTCAGGGGACAAAAAAACCAGAGTTCTCCCCCGAAAACTCTGGTGCTGGTTAGTTCAGTGTTTAGCTGAACATCTCATCATCATCTACTGGTGTAGGTGCTGGCTTGGCCTTGACGGGTGTAGGTGCTGGTTTGACGGGTACAGGTGCTGAGATTTCGGGATCAAAGCCGCCTGAGTTGTCATCTGACAATGCTGCGGGTCTTGCTACCCAACCCGTTACGTTGAACTCAGGTACACGGGTGCTACCTTTACCGACCTTTTCGGGGCGTGAAGATTTGTACTCCACCACGGGCAACTTGTCGGGGTTGGTAAGTCTCTGTGCAACTGCTTGCTTGTAAAGAGCTTCAAGTCCCATGTTTGAGCCAGCACCATTTGCCGACCATTCTGCGACACCCATAGTCTTGTTGTAGAAGATGACCTTGAAGCCTCGTTTATGTTCAGGTGTAGGCTGTGCGCCTTTACGTCCTAGCGAGTCATCAGCAATGAACTCGAACTGTCCAGTTGCGATGAGCATCCAACCAGTTTGCACATTGTCGATGTCAAAGACAAACTTCTCCAAGATGAACTCGCCATCTTGGTTTGACCATGCGTTAGCTTGAGGAGAAAAGCGGATGTAGTTACCGTTACCGCCGCCTGAGTTACTGAGGTTTAAATTCACAATGTTTCCTTTTGAAAGTTTTAAGAATGTGACAGATGTCACGGTTGGGGGATTGGGGTTGGGATTATTGACTCAAACCTTTGTCTCTGGCAAGGGTCAATCCTGAAGATATGCGGGAAGTTAACGTATCAATCAAACCTTTACGGTCTTTCGGTAACAGTTTCTCTGCCGCCGCAGGAGTGATGACCTCCTGCTTTACGACCTGTTCAATCTTGAGTCCAAGGCCAAGGAGTGCAGGAACTACTTCAGATTCTTTAGTCCATGAGCGTAATGCTCTCTTGGGTGCAAGCTGCCATCCATCTATCACTGCACCAGATTCCATGCGTTTTAAGGCATGATCTCTCACTGCCTTGATGTAGTCCTCGACCATATCAAACTTGGTCAGCAAGACGCTGATTTGCTCTTCTGTGAGCATCTCTACAGGGGGCGAAACATGAACAGTCTCAACGATATTTGCTTGTGCAGGACAGATTGTTTTAGCGGGGCAGTACTGACAAGCAGAGTCAGAGGGTACGGGTTGGAATGCAGGGTTCAGGGCATTCTCAATAGCAGGGATCAGGACGTAATGCTCCCAATCTACGAGTTCTTGAGTGGTCATCTCAAAGACCCGATTCTCACCGTGGTGGGGTTGGATGATCCATAACTCGATCTTGTCAATGTCTTGATAAAGAATGCCAACTTCAAGAGCAGCTACTGCATAGAGTTTCAATTGTTCACTGTCTGCATCAACGTACCCTCTGCCTGTTTTCAAGTCTGCAATGATGATTTTGCGCTTCTCTTTGCTAATGCCGATTACATCAGTAGTACCGCCTACCTTGACCTTGCTAGTGTCTTGGTAGGGTAAGAACTTCTCGACTATGACTGAGCCTTCTCCCAACTCATCCTCAATAGCCCAAATAGCTTTAAGGTGTTGAAGTGCAAACTCGCAGTTCTCCTCAGTCATCAAGATGCCCTCATAAACTTTGCCCTCAAACTTCATTGGGTCTAAGTCACCTTTAAAGCAATGCTCTGCCAAGGCATGAATTGCAGTTCCCATCTTCGCCGCATCGCCACCCTCAACGTAAGGCATCAGGCTTGAGAGTCTGGCAGAGGCGGGACAGGCAATCCAACGGGCTGATGCAGAGGCTCTGAGATTTAGTTGTTTGACTGCCATGATGTTCTTTCAGCGTGATGATGATTGATTAAAAGTTGATAGGCGAGTTGCCTGATTTCGTTACTGGCTGAATGACCCAAGTCTTCAGGGTCAAGGAGTTGTTTCAGGAAACCTACGGTTGCAAGGTTCTGCCTACGTTCTTTTTCGAGTTCAGAGGCAAGCCAGACAATATGCTCACGCATTGCTTGACGTTCTTTATCTTCCATTTCTGTACCCCCAAAGTGCAATCAAACTGGCATCTGATCTGCCATCATCCTTGACCCTTTTGAACAGGGCTAGATGTTCAGGGAACAACTCCATAGCCCTAGCCCGTGACCCATCCTTACCGCCAACAACTCCCATAGCCTTGATCCAAGTCTGTGGAGTCATCAGGGTTGTCTTGATGCGTAATGCTGTCAGTGATCCCTCAACAACACCAAGGCTGCGGCCTAGAGAAAATACACTTGTAACGCCTTGCCCACTTTTAGCAAAGACCTTTTCTACATAAGCCTCTGTAGGGTCAAAGTCCTTGATGATGTCCACCAGTTCAGGCACTGACACCTGACGCTTGTTCTTGCCATTGCGAGTCAAGGTAACTGTAGGCATATCCTCAACCCTTACCAGTTCACCATCTACTACAAGGGCAATAGCACCATTCAGACCGCAATCAATACCAATGGTGCGCCTAGTCATTGAGAAGCCCTCTGATAGCCTTAAAACGGCTCTGAATCAGGGAATCTACTGATTCATCTAGCCGCCTGATGGTGGTGACAAGTGGTATGGTTTTACCTGTGGCATATCTGGAGACTTGAGCAGGGTGAAAGCCAGCATGACGAGCTACATCGGTGATGGTGTAACCCGCCACTTCAGCCTTTTCTTTAATGTTTTCAATGGTTTGCATAGTTTGTGTTGTCATAGTGTGGGAGAGTCTAGAGACTTTTAATCCATTGGTCAAGCCCTTTGTGATTTAATAGTTGAGTTGATTGTGGGGGATTGGTTAAATAATTGTTGACTACCTGATTGACTTCTATATGATTGGCAACATCAACAACGCAACCCCAAGGAGATTTCAAATGACAAACGCAACACAAACAACTGCTCAAGAAGAACGCAACATCAATATGTATGGAGTCGCTGATATTGACGCTTATGTGGAGTTGGTCAAAGAATCCATCACATACCAATTCACAGGCGCAAACATGGTTGTGGCTGGACTGATGTCTGATGCTCAAGAATGGATTGCTGGTGGAGCACAAGACCGCAGCCGTCAAACACTCAACATTGCCAAACACATTTTGTTTTTGATCATGGATGGCGAATTGGTTGGCACTGTAGAACGCAAGTAAACCCAAGGGGGCGCAAGCCCCATCTTTCAACCTAAAAGGAAAATTGAAATGAATGCAAATCAAAGCAAAACCTACTTAGCAAGAATTGACGCATTTGCAATAACCCGCAATGCGGTTACTCATGCAGAAAATTGTTTAGAGTCATGTAGCGGATGGGATATTGAAAGCCTTAGCTACAACATTGAATGCAATTTCCCTGAAATTGATTCTGACAAGTGCGATGCAATAGCCGCAGCAGTAATGCGTAAAGCATCATTCAACTACAACGCACCCTACAACTCTCAATTCCTTGGCGCACAGCCAGCAAGAGCTGGAGAAGATTACTAATGAGAGACATTGACGAATCAGAAGCAAACGAGATACGGCTTGAAGCCATGTACCTCAGACGCTACAACAACCAGTTGCTCAACCACCCTGACTGCCGTGACCCTGACCACCCAACCTGTGAACTCTGTGAGGAGAATGATGATGACGCTTAAGCAAACCTTTCAGGCCATAGTAATCGGTTTGATCTTGTCTATCCCTTTCTTGATTGAGATTGCAAAGGAGTTGGTGAAATGAATAACCCACCAGCATTTCCAGTACAAAGCGTATACATAGAAGACCAAGAAACAAATTCAAGAGGCATGACCTTGCGTGACTACTTTGCGGCAAAAGCGATGCAGGGTGCTATTTCAGGTTGTGCCGCAAGAGGTGAAGTCATCATGTATTCAGAATTGGCGGGACTTTCTTACGAAGTGGCAGACGCAATGTTGAAAGCGAGAGAAGCATGACACCCCTACAAGACTTCTGCAAAGAACCTCGTTCAATGGAAGAACTGGAAGAGGCTGAATTTAAGCCTCATAGCGTCTACAACGCCGTGAAAAGAGGTGAACTCAAGAACATCAAGGCAACAGACGATTGGGGGCGTAGGACGCATGGCAAGGGCTTGTTCCTGTCCACCGTCACCATTGCCCCCATGAACTTCACCGCCTTGCAACACGCATGGAATACACAACCACAAGGAGAAACAGCATGAGTCTGCATAAAGAACTGAAAGAACTGGTTACCAAGATTGCACCTACCAAGGACATTGCTGGCGGGTTCATGAGCCGTAACGACATCATCCAACTGATTGAAAAGGTAGCTGATGAGGCATCCTTGCTAGGTTGGATTCACGCTGAAACCATGAGTCGCAAGAGGCTTGAGAATAAGATTTTGAGACTAGAAGAGGAAGTCGAGATTCTCAAAGGCCAACTCAAAGACGCTGAGTTAGAGTTGATTGTGGCTGCCGCCAAATGAGCCACTTAAACAAAGTCATCTTGGCTTTGCTTTGTGCTGGCTCACTCTTTTACTTTGATTCAAGGGAGAAAACTCATGCTGGAAACAATCTTTTGGGTACTGCTACTGACTCTATTCGGATTCGTATTGGGGGTATCAGTCTGCGCTCTCACTGTTATGTATCTGTTAAAAAGCGGAGAAGACCAGTGATATGCCCTGTTTGCGAGAAGTGGGTTAAAGATATGGGGGCAAAAACTTACAGATGCACCGACTCAAGCATCAAAAGATCATTGGTGTTCACATATAGGGGACGCAAATGAAAGGCGGGGCAAGAGTAGGGTCAGGCAGGAAGCTACCCACCATTGACGAGCGTAGAGCGTTTAGCTTGTATGAACAGGGGTTTACCAAGTTAGAGATTGCCAACAGATTCGGTGTCTTATACAAGTCTATGCTGACCATCTTTCGTAAGGCCGGAAGATTCAAAGAAACAACAAAAAGGAAAAAGGCATGAACTGGCGGCAACTCACGATTCAGTACGTCAAGGATTTGCTCAGGGCAAAGACACCTATGGAGATGGTTGAAAAGGAACTGACTGAAGCACAACTTGCCAAGCTGCAAGCAGAGACTTCAGTAGAGTATTCGCAAGCCATTGTGGACTACAACAAACAACGCATCATGCGTCTTAGCAAACGAATTCAAGAACTTGGGGGGAACAATGTCCGAATCATTGAATCGAAAACGACAAATTGAGGAACTAAAACTAGTTGATGTTGAGCTAAATCCTTATCGTAATATTGTGATTGAGGAAGTGGCAACAGAGATTCAGACTAAGTTCAAGTCAGCATTCCCACCAGATACAACAGACAGTTTTGCAGTTTTTGTAAGGAACATGAAGAAATGACACAAGATGAAATTATTGAAATGGCTAAAGAAGTTAATATTCAAGATGCGTATTCCCGTTCGCCGCATTTGGGCGTTATAGCGCAACTTGAACGCTTTGCCAACCTTGTAGCCGCCAAAGAACGCGAAGCCTGTGCTCAAATTGCAGACAAACATACAAAAGCATCTTTTATGGGCGCAGTAGGAGCAGCAATCAGAGCCAGAGGAGAGCAAGCATGACACAAGATGCATTACGCATAGCGCTTGAGGCGTTGGCTGTGAGATTTAGCGAGGGTTGGCATGAGGGCATCAAGATTGATGCGTCTGACATCATGCTATTGAATGAGGCGGCGCAAGCCTTGGCACAAGAGCAAGAGCCTGTGGCGTGGGTTTGTATGAATAACAAGAAGCATGACATTGATTTTGACCAGCCTGAAATTGATGCCATGCCAGTTGGCACGATGCTCTACACCCACTCACAGCGCACCTGGGTAGGGCTGACAGATGATGAAATTGCACAAGCTATTGAATCAATCAATATGCTCCACGGAGATTATGCAACTGAAGTTGCTTATGCCATTGAAGCCAAACTCAAGGATAAAAATTCTTGATTGTAAAAATACGCACGTTTTACGGTAAGCAACGAGGTCTAAGAGGTGACCGCCAGCATCAAGTGGATGAGGGAGTTGCTTGGTTATGCCAGAAGTGTGGACAGGTGATTTCGCATGAACACCTGATCCACAAACACTTTTGCAAGACTCAGATTAAGCCTGTAGTCCATTCAAATACTGAGTCTTCCCTGCCACCTTGACAGCAGTCAATTCTTGATTCTTCAGGTTGTTGGGGTCATACGATACATGAACCCAACCTGAGTTAGGCTGACCTTGGGTATAAAACTCCAGAATCAATTGCGTATAGTCAAGATTATCCATAATCCATTGAGCCAGTTCAGGGTTAGGAATGCCATTAATCTCAATATCGGCTGCTCTTCCAAGGCAATGGTCTGATGTTTTAGAGCCACCAACAGCCGCATTAGACTCTGGAGAGCGATAACCTGAGTTCACGGTAACAGACTTGCCGAAATGCTCTCTAACAGGCTGTAGGACGTTCTCACACAATGCTTTGAGGTTCTCAATGGTTGCTTCATCAGGCGTATTGTCTAGACCCAAACGAGTGGCAGTGTCAGACTTGGTGAGTTCTTTTAGGGTGAAGTTGACTGAGAGGTTCATTTCATATTCCTTAAGGTTTCGTAGGATTGGATACAGGTGTTGAGTTTTCGGATGGCAGCATCTCCTTCTGAGGCGATGGAGATAAGAGTTTCACTAACCGATCCACTAAGTTCGGTTCGTGTTTCTCCGCTGTCACTTCCAGAGGCAGAGGCGGCAGTTGTGGAGGGGCATACGGTGCTACTTTGGGTTGGGATTGACAGGCGCAAATTGCCAGTGGCAATATCAGCCCGTAGCTTAGTTTCTTTAGACTTTGCAACATTTTGGGACTTCCTTAAAGTATCTGCATAAGTGTTGGCAACCTTTGCCATGTTCTGCTCAGTTTCCCGTGCCTTGGCATTCAAAGCCGCAATCTCAACTTGCTGGCGCACATTCTCATCATGTTTACCCTTAGAGTATCCACCGCCAAAGGCAGAGCCAATGGCGATCAAGATACCCAAAATTACCCAAGGATTAAACAGACTCATGGCTTAGGCGGCTCATCATTGTCAACAACTTCAGCCTTTGATGTCGCAGTTGCTATTGCTTTGACACCAGAACGACCCGCAACACCACCAAGAACACCAGTGATAAACACCATAATGGTATTGATCTGCTGCGTGTAAATCTTGTCAATTGCTGCCATGCCTGACATTGGCTGAGTTACAAAGCTGACGCTGTAAAGGAACATTGCCACTGATCCAAGAAGAATCAGGGTCAAGGAAAAGATTACGATTGCCCAAATTCTGACTTCAATTTCATCAGAAGTCATGCGAGTATTTTTGTTCATCACGATTGTTGGCATTACTTTTTCTCCTGTTCGGGTTTGACTAACATTTCTGGACAAGTGGCTGTAGCAGTACAAATAGGGGGTTTGCACTCAGCATTCTGCCAATTTTGAGGGTCTTGGCAAGGATATCTAAAACGATCCTGACAAGCGGTTAACAAGACCAGTGTTATCAAGAATAATATTCTCATTTATCTTTTTCCCTTTCTTTTTGCTCAATCTTCTGCCGCATCTTCTCGACTTTCTCGACCTGAGCCTTGGCCTCATTCTTAGTCTCCAAGATGTCAAGATAAAGAAATCCCATCAGTGGCAACAACAAGGCAATCAATATGCAACACGCTACCCAAGCCACTATGTCTTCCTCCACTGACTTACGAACAACAGCCACATCCACAGGTAGAGGAGGAATATAAAAGTCGCTGCTAGGTACGCTAGTTTTAGCTGGAAGTTTCTTTCTTCCTCCTTGCGTTGCCATAGTTCCTGCCTCTTTATTGCCTCTTGCTTTAACCTTGCCTGAGTTTGCTCCTCTTGTATGACTTCCCTCATGTTAAAGACTTCACTGTACAAAGCACCCATCTCAGGAGGACTCTGGTACACCATGCACTCACGAATCTGCACCACTAACTCAGCCATTTGCTGTTGTGCCATCACCCTCTTGAGTGCAGCTTCCATGTAGTTCTGATTAGGGTCATAGACGTTCTTTGACTTTTCTTCTTCTTCCCTTATGTGTGCTTCTAATTGCTCTTGAATCTTGAAGAACTCTGTCAGACTTTGGACAATCCCAACTTTGACTTGAGTTTCATCAACAGGTGCATAAACAGACTTCTTAGCCTTAGCAACAGGCTTTGCAGCTTGAGGCTTAGGTTTAGCACCAAAGAGTTTGCGGAGTTGATTCCAGAAACCATTAAGTTCTTTGCCAATAGCAACGACTTGCTCACCAGTTTGCTTAACTTGGACAAACTGCTCTTTAGCTTGCTTGTAGAGTTCGCAACCTTGCTGAATCTGTTTGACCAGACCAGCCGCCATGAGGCATAACGTGATTGGATCAATTTCAGTCTCCTATTTTTTAGGTGTCAGGAACTGCTGCAAAGATGTTGTTGCTGGCGCAGTTAATAAACCGCCTGAAGTTCTTGCAAATGTATTCCCAAGGGTTTGCAATCTTTTCTGTAGGATTGCCATACCACTTTGATCTCTTAAAGCATTTAAGACTAATGCAGGGTCTTCAGACACCAAAACTTTAGCAACCTGTTGCTTTTGCTCTGGAGTCAAATTAGGTGCATTCTTTTGAATAATCTTTGATGCAACTCTCATGGTGGTAAAAGCATCTCCAGAGAATACAGCACCAATTTCTTGCGGTGAAATGTTCATCCCAATATTTTTAGATTCCATCAAAGTCTGTGCAGTTGGTGAACCACCAAGAACAGTACCAGACGCTTTTTGAGATTGAGCCGCAACCCTAGCCAGCTTGAGAATGTCATCAACCTTGTCTTGAGGGTAAATAATCCTAAGAATCTGACCCTCTTTAGACTCAATGTTTTCTAGATTTGCCATCATGGATGTTCTACCACCCATACTCATTTTGTTGCGTATTTGAGCCATGATGCCAGCACGATATGCTGAAACAGCCTCTGGACTTGCTGACATTAACTTCTCAAAGTCAATTTGTACTTGGTCTGGACTCTTAGCAAATGCATTTTTACCTTCATTAAATGACTTTGTAGTTAACTTGTCACTTGCAGCTTGTGCTCTTGCCTCACCTACCGCTGGAGCAGACTTATTAATCAAACCTCTTAATGTTTCTTCATAGGGCTGAAGTTCTTTTGCAATATCACCTTCACCGCTGGTATATTTTCTGTTTATATCAGCTTTAAGACCACGCCTTGCAATCTCCATGTCTCTAATAGTTGGTGGTCTTATAAATGTGACTTCACCAGCCTCGTTCATTGTGAAGAATGGCTTTGTCTTTAATTGTGCTTGAGATAATTTGTTTATCAACTCATAAGCACTAGGAGATCGTTGCATCGCATCTGTTAAAGAGTTCAACATCTCCTCAGTAATAACACCACCTTCATCGTATGCCTTGTTATAAAGTGCATTTCTAGCGGTTGTTCTCTCAACCTCAGACTGTGCAAATTTCTTCAGGACATTAGGTTCTGTTCCAGCATTCAACTCAGATGCCATTTGTTCGATTGTCTTTTGACGTAACGCCACGGGTCTTGTAGTCAACGACTCTCTGATAGTCCTAGATGCATCACCACCGCCAGAATAATACGATCTAACAATGCCTAAAATATTAGGATTCTCAGCAAGGATTTCACCGCCAGCAATCTTCTGCACAATTTGATCTGGATCAAGTCCAGTTTGTTGCTGAATTCGTTGAATTTCAGTCTCAACAATCTTTGCTCCTCTATCACCAAACTTGCGTCTTGTGTAATCCATCATTGGATCAAGGATAGTGCCGCCAACCAGTTTCATACCGCCAACAACAGCAGGGGCAACAAGACCACCTGTTACAGCACCTGTAGTTCCACCAACCAAACGACTGAAAGCATCACCTTCAGCACCACCAGCACCAGTTAAGCCGCCTTGAACAGCACCAACTCCAGCAACCCTTGCCAATGTAGGTAGTAATGTTCTAGCCACTACAGGAGTTGCAGTACCACCAGTTAACCAAGATGCAGCTAATGCCATTGGTATACCAGCACTAAGTTCAATTGCACCAGACTCAACAGGACGAGACTTTTCATAGTCCTTAATCTTGCCCCTAATGTCTGCTAATGCCGTATCGTAATTCTCACCACTTAACGACCTCAAATATGCCTCTGCCTCATCAGCAAACTTGAAACTTGTACCTTGCAGTGCAACCCTCAACCGTTGAGTGTCAGGCTCTGCCTGTTTGCCCATGATTGTGGGTGAATACTGATTCAGAGTAGCTTCAAACTGATCTATCTGCTCGTCTGTATATCCAGCCGCCTTTGCTGCTTCACGATCAACTGTTTTCTTTACTGCAATTGGGTCTGCCATGATTTATTTTCCAATTCTTGTATTAAGTTATCGTACAAAAGCATCCAATGGTATCAACCCCTGATATGGGTCTAAGATGTCAGTTTCGTCACCACCCAATGTCTTGTTTTTCTTGACGTATTGTTTGCGATAAACATTCAATTGAGATTGTCTGTTTTTAACAATTTCAGTCGCTATATCTAGCAAATTTTTACGTTGTTCAGGAAGAAAAGTACCGCCTTCCAATACACCTTGAACTAATAATTGAAATTTCTTTGGAATAGATGGGTTTCCCATAATGGTCTTTTTGTCACCCTCTTGAACAGCACCAGATGGGTCATACATTTTTGCAATACTGTATAAAAGAGCACTATCAGCACTTGGATTATTGGCATTAGCCATTGAAGCCGCTGATCTAACTTGCTTAAATCTATTAGCGACTTCAACATCACCACCAGACTTCAGGAATCCTTCCCATTTACTCATAACATCAAGACTTGCTTTAGCCGTAGCAGTTGGGTCTTTCAAGTCAACCTGAAACTTGGGGGCTTTCTTAATTGCATCTTCTTCAACCAACTTACTGACAACAGCACGTTGTGGTTGATCTAGATCATAATAATTCTTACCGAATTTATCTAAGGAAATTCTTTCAGTATCACTACCAACAGACGGTCTTGGCTCTGGCTTTTCAGGCCTCATTAATCGAGCTTTTTCTTCTTCTGCATCTTTATACTCAACGCTATCAGGAGACAACATACGCATCTTCTGATTGAGTTCATTGATGCGGTTAGAGACTTGTAAAGGTACACCTATTGCAGCTTGACGTTCTTTGTGAGCTTGTGCAATCTTCACCAAAGAACTACGGGCATTGTCAGCAATCTTCATTGCCAAGTCAGGTGCAACTTGTGCATATTTTTGAGCAATCATTAAATTCTGTTGAGGATTACTTGGGTCTAACTCTTTCAAGATTTGCTGTTGCAAACCAATCATCTGCAACTGAGGGTCTTTTGCACCCAAAGCACCACCAATAGCACCACCCAACTGTTGACCACCAAGGTACAAGCTGTATTGCGCCCGTGCCATTGGATCAAGTTGTGCATACTGCATTGCCTGTGCTTGCATTGCTTCATTTTGCTTTTGTTGATACAAAGCACGTTGCATTGCTTCGACTTCAGGGAACATTCCCATAACACTTGTTGGTGCTAATGCTGATGCTGGTGCATCATTTCTTGTATCAAGTGTTAAATTAGGAAAAGTAAGATCACTCTGTCCAGATAATAGTCGTTCTGGTGCTAGTGCTGGTGCTGGTGGTTGTGCTGATGCAGCCTCTGGTGCTGGTGCTGTACCGCTATTTGTTGATATTGACAAATCATCAAACAAACGAAGCGGAGGTCGTTCTTGTGTGAAAACAAGTTTTTCTTTAGGTTGAATAGTCCAAGAACCTTGTCCCTCATCAGTTACTATACGGGGATTCCATACATATGTAAATTCCATTCCATTTTGAATAAAATCTTCTGGTTTTGATTGAATATTGTTTGTTTCAGCCATGATTTTTTTCCTTAAAATAAAGTTACTGGTTGAGCATAACCAGCAGCATTAGGAGAATAACCAGTAGTATTGCCAAAAGCAGATGCTGTGGTATTGGCAACATAAGGGTTTCTATTCTGTAAATAGTTTGAAACTCCAGAACTAAATTGAGGATTCTGTGCAAGACCACTTAGAGCCGTAGCAAATGGGTTGTAAGCATTGGCTTGTTGTTGAGTTGCTGCGGCACTCAATCCACCTGTCAGCAAGTCTCTACCAGCATTAGCACCAGCAGTAGCGGCTCGACCACCCAACTGTGCGCCAATATCTAATGGTTGTTGACCAAGTTGCTCAAGACTAGAACCAGCACCCAAATACGTTGTAAACGGGTTCAATGCACCAACTTGACCAGATTGATATTGACCTAATAACTGGGAGCCACTACCAAACAATCCAGCACCAAATGCTGTTCTTTGTTGTCCAGCTTGATCCGCTTGACTTGCAATTTGTAAATCTTGTTGAGCTAATGCGTTGTAATATGCCTCCATTTCAGGAGATGTTGCTCTCAAACCTTCTCCACCCCCCGAACGCAATCCAGTACCGCCAACAGACAAACCACTTCTGCCTTGCTGATATAACTGGTTTTGTAATTGAGCAAGTTGACGCTCACGACTAGGAGCAAGCAAGTTATATTGACTCTCCATGTATTTTTGTGCTGTTTGCTCAGGAGTCTGTTGCAGATATAACTTACCCAATCCAAACAAACTTTCAGCAGATGTAGACAATGGCAAATACTGTTGCTGTGCTATCTCAGCCTGAGTCAATCCTCTTTCAGTTAAGCCTTGTAGACGGTCTTGGTAAGCCTTTAACTCAGGACTGACGTTGTAGCCAGCCCCAATTAGATTACCTTGTGCATCAGTCTGGAAATTAGATGTACCGTAACGGGTGGTTATGCCGACAGGACGAAACCTTGCCGCATCTGCTGCAATTTGTGCCGCTTTTACTTGAGCATCGGCTGATGTCTGTGCCGCATTTGATGCGGAGTTTCCCTGCATTGCACCACTTAAAAGAGATGCTCCTGCGCCAATTAATGATTCCATTCCCATTTAAATTCTCCTGACAAATATTTGTCTTAGTTTTTCATCTGTTCCAACAAAATCTTTTAGATACTCAAATCCAAATATCCCTAGAAACTTATTATGCTTTACATCACCAATTTCATGTATCGCATAAATATCATTTCTGTGTATCTCAAACAACTTCTTGAAATCACCCAACAAACTTTGCTTAACTTTCTTTGTCCACCTTACACAATCACAATGAATAAAGGTGAACCCACAATCATTTTCCAAGAAGACAATGTAATCATTGTTATGAATTACTGGAATCTTCAAGCTGTCTGTTGTTGTTCTTGTTGTTGAGTAGCTGCCGCAGCTTGTGCTTCAGCCGCTTGTTGAGCAACTACTGCCGCATCATGCACTGCTTGTTCTTCAGCCGTGTACTCCACCTTAGTGATTACGCCTGTTTCTATGTTTACTTCAATTCTGTGTGTCATGATGTTTACTCGTAAAGGATGTTAATTGTTCCAGCATCAAAAGAATCAATTTGATTTAACGTAGTTATGTTTATTCTATCCAAAACTCCAGATAAAGTTACATTACCTCCACCAAGGTTAGTGTAGTTAAATCCTGTATTTGACATTACATGACTTTCTACCCAAACATTACCAGATATGTTTGTCAAAACCATGTGACCATAAACAGCAATACTTGCATCATTAGTTTGAACTCCAAAACCAGTACTAAATTGAGCAGCTCCAATTGCAGGAGCAGGATTTAATTGTTGAGCGCATCCCAAATAACCGCTAGTTGTAACGCTTCCAGAGCCAACTTGAACAAGCCATACCAATGATCCGTTACTAGATAGGCCATTAAACATTATTGTGATGCGCTTAACCCAACTAGGGATAGAACTGAATAAAACTGCTGTTCCGCTTGCTGTTACCGCAGTACCAGAAGTAAGAACACCAACTCCTGTTGGAGTTCCAGCTATTACAGGACTAGTTAGAGTTTTATTTGTTAAAGTTTCTGATCCCGCAAGTGTAGACAAAGTTCCGGTTGTGGGGAATGTGACATTTGTTGCTGCTGTCAGAGTCCTTGTATAAGCATAGTTTCCAGAGCCTGTAACAGTCATTGCTGCATTATTTGCAACCCCTGTACCACCTTGATCTGCTCCTAAAGTACCTGCAGACACCAAACCTTTAGACGAGTCTGTAAACACAATCTTAGAGGCTGTCAAACTAGAAAGAATTGGCTGTGAAGTTAATGTCACTACACCTGTTAATGTTGATGCGCCAGTAACAGCTAATGTACTAGAAACAGCCAATGTAGGAATTGTTACTGTACCAGTAAAGGTAGGACTAGCCAAATCTGCTTTGGTTGCAACAGCAGTAGCAATGTTATTGAATTCAGTATCAATCTCAGTGCCTTTGACAATCTTCAAGGCATTGCCAGAAGCCAAAGCATCTTTGGTTGCAAAGTTGGTACTTTTTGTGTAATTAGTCAAAATATTCCCCTTTAACTCATCTTGCCAGTTTTGGCTTGAATTTCAATCTTCTGAATAGACAATGCAGAACCGTCAATGTCAGATTCATAACCTGTTTGCACAACCTTGCCCGATCCAGACGCTGCAACTGTCAATGTCTGTAATGCAACACCATCAGAATAATACGCAATAACTGTTGCATTTGCACCATACTCGGCAGTGCCATAGTAGTAAACATCTTGCTCTGGAATTGTTGTGTTGCTGGACAAATAATTTGTCTTGAAATCAAATCCCCACTTAAACGTAACGTCTTGATTTGTTCCACCAATAACAACAATAGACAATTTCTTTAAAAGAGAAGTTACATTCTGGTCACCAAGATCAGCATGGTTCGTGTAGTACAGCATCCTGTAAGAGCTTGCATAATCTTGGTAAGTTCCATACAAACCTACATATCCATTCTGACCTATATAAAGCGTACCATTCCTACGGAATAAAAACGATTTAGGCGTGATTGAGTCCCATGTAGTAACCCTTGCAGAACCATCAGGAAGATATGCTTTGGTATCAAAACACCAAGTAGTGTCAATAGTTGGAGTCACCAACAGGTAAAACGCTTCTCTTTCAGAATAAATAGACTTGATGTTTGCCAGTGTCTCACCAGCTACAGTACTCATCAAGTCATTGCGAATATTCTTAGACAAGTCTCGTTCTGGTGCAGACTTTTCTTGCACCGTTCTCATCAATGATCTGACACCAGAATTAGATAAGAACAGAACATCAGTGCTGGTTGTCTGAATGCTATCCCTAGCAATACAACCAATGCCCTCAACAGTGTCACTCAATTGCATTGAGGCTGGTGTAGTTGCACCTTGATAAATGAGAATCTGACGCTTACCAAAGATAAACAGGAAGCCATTATGTGCAGCAAGTCCTGTAATTTCATCAGCACCATTGACCCACACACGGTCTACATTCAAAGAACCTGATGTACCTGTTGACCAAACATGACCAGCAATCAAGTCAGAAAAATAAACAGTTGAAGTATTAGTAGAAGTACTTGCAGACCATAATCTACCAAAAGCAGAGATAACAATGTTTCCATTTGGAACTGTTGCTACATAACCTGTTTTCTCAGAAACTCTGCGGAATGTAGTTGTACTTACAGCAGGATCATAAATAAGAGGGTCATAACCTACTTGAAAGAAATAAGTTATTGAATTCAAAGAAGCACATTGCCAATTGCTTGCCGTAATAGTTGGCGCAGTACCCCCACCCCCATAGGTAAGTTCTACAACAGCATTAGAACCGTCAAGTTTGAATAATTTGTTGTTTCCAGCAAATAGAACAGTCAAAGTCCCATCAGCTTGCACTAACTCATGAATGACTTTTACATCATTTGCACCAAGATTACCAGAAGAAGAATTGACTCTTGACCAACCTTTGCGTGAACCAATACGACCATACTGGTCAATGATGCAGTTTGTTGCAACTAAAGCAAAGCCAGCATTCAAATCAAGAGGCGAGTCTTGAGTGTTCAACCCGTAAAATCCTGGGGCTGAGATGCTGTATGTTAGAATTGCTTGGCTCATACTGCAACAAACTCCTGATTTTCAGGGTAGCGAGTGCCTTCCAAAGCAATCTGGTCAGACAACATAGATTTGTACAGCAAATATGCCTCAGATGAAGACAGACCGCCATCTTCACCACGCTCAACCAATGCTCTTGCATAAGCATTCTGAGCCACTAAAACATCACTCACCAGTACAACTGTTGATCCAGATGATAGTGTTGCTTGCGGAACTGTCAAAGCAAACTTAATTGTGTATGCACCATCAGGGATTGGATAAAGATTTACCTTTGTGTCGTATGAAGCATCAACTCCATCAAAAGCAAATTCAGTGGGGATTGAATTGACCAGTGGAGTAAAGTTTAACTTGCGATTCATATCCACAAAGCTAATGTTTGTTAGGCCAACATTGCTTGTGGTGTTGATTACATCCATCACTTGAAACTTCTGACCAGCACCCGTCAAAGCATAAGATGCTGTAGATGCAGTAGTAGTGACTGTGATTGTTTGACCTAATGCGTTCCACGAAAAAGCATCTTCAATCTGACGCTTTGCATCATTGACAAACTTGCCAATCAGAGTCGAATAAGATGTTTCAGTTGTTGTAGAGACAGTTGTCTCACGCAACCTTACGAGTACATCATTGATTAATTCAAGGTAGGTCATGTTCTAGTCAATCCTTCTTCTTCAATGGTAACTACTACTGAAAATGTAGATGCCGCCTCAGATTGTGCTTTAAGTATGTCGCCTTCTTCCATTACAAAATAGGATACGCCGCCCCAATCTTGGGTAGTTTTAGTAGTTAAAGCAGTTTCAAATACAAGAGAATATGTAGCAGATGCAGAGGTATCTGTCCAACTAAAAGAAATATGTTTTTGCGAACCTGTATTAACTGCTCGTAACAGTACGACCCTTGCATAGTAACCAGTAGGTACTGTATAAAGGGTTGTCAGCGTGTTTGCTGTAAGATTTGCGCCAACTGATAATGCTCTCATTTTGCTTTTGCCTTGTTCCTTGCGGATATAGCTTGAGCTTTTGCCTTTGCGTCAGCCTTTGAGGTTGCACCCCATGCCTTAAGCGAAAGAAGCAGTCTTGTTGGTTCACCATCCTTGTACTCAGCACCGCTGTTACCAGCCATACGAGCCAAGAAACTTGCCCTGCGAGGGTTATCCCCCGACTTTACTGGAGGTTTCAAATTACCCCCAGTTTCCTGATTATAAGATGATCTACCCTTGGCATTCAAGCCGCCTTTTGGATTTTGACCAGCTTTTGTTTGCCAAGTGGGTGTTTTCATTTACTTCACCTTTTTAGGCTTCTTTGCAGTCTTTGCCGCTTGCTTGAAGTCAGCAGCAGTAGGTGCAGCTTTAGACCCCACCTTGTTCATCTTTTCACCAGAACCCGCTTTTATACGAGCCTGTTTTGCATGAATGTTGGCATAAAGTCCAGTCTTCATTTCATCTTCTTCTTAGGCTTGGTCATTCCGGCTTCAGACAAAGCAATAGCAACTGCTTGCTTCTGAGACTTCACAACCTTGCCAGTTTTAGAGCCAGAGTGCAATTCACCCTTGCCATACTCAGTCATAACCTTGCTAATCTTTTTTTGGGCTTTAGTTTTCATTTTCCACGTCCTGCTTTTTTCATCATGTTAGTAGCAGTCCGACCACCACGAGTAGGCATACCCTTGGGTTTGCCTACTGCAACCATGATTGCAATAGGAATACCCTTTTTAGGGGCATTGGCGGGAGTTTTAGGTTTAGTCTTCATATCAGTCCTTTTTGATTGAACCACCAGATTTCCAAGCATCACAAGTGCGGAGTGCTGCACAAGTAAAGTGAAACAATTCGCAGAATCCTAGATCAGCAGCTTCAATAAACTGTTCATCATAGTCAAGTTCATTAGGTGAGCTTTTGCCCTTTTCCAATCCATCTTTGATGCACTGCATCATTGTTGGTGTCTGGATAAATGCCGCACAGTTTCCACAACGCATGGTTTTGACAACATCAGTGGGTGCGTTGTACATCTTGGCTTTCTTCAACCAAAACGCTTCATTGGGTTCAAGTGGGTTTGGCGCACCATAGCCAAAGTTCTTGAAAGCATTATTGCGATTCTTTAGGTTAAGAGTCACATCCTGAGTAGGAAGTGGGCAAACTTTGCCTGATAAGAGTCCTTCTTTCATTTCCACAGCTTATCAGCAATAAAAGTAATGACCCCGCCCATGATTGAGGCAATCGTCATCCCCATCCAAAATCCACCTTTGCCTTTGTTTGCTAGTTCAAGCAAGGCTTTTACATCGGTACTCAATTGAGTAACCTGACCATGCAAAGTCTCTACTTGAGCCTCTAACCGACCAAAATCACGAGCATCTATCTCAGACATTTGCTACCTTTCGGGGCCGACCCATACGCTTGATTGTTGGAATTACAGGCGCACGAAATGCGGTATCTGTCCTAGTTTCTGATTCTATGGTTACTTCTGGCTCGTCTATCCTTACATATCCTTGATGACCCTTCATGGAGTCAATGTCATGCTGATATGTAAAAGTTACAGTGTTACCTGATTGAAGACAGCGAAAAGTAGCCATAAAACCCTTTAAATGAGAAAGGGGGGACTAGCCCCCCAATCTTTACACAGTGCGAACAACCACACATTTAACTGTTGTGGATGCCAAATCCAATGTGCCACCTGACTCGTTTTGAAAACGAATAGACACCACATTAGCTGCTGAAACGTAAGGAGTGATAGAGATGCCTGAAACATCTACGCCCAAACTTACATTCATTACAATATCGCCCAATTTAACTCCGGGAACGGCTATTGTGTTTGTCTCTCCGACACCATCTCCAAGAGATGATGCGTCCAAAGTCGCTGTAACAGACCAAGTATCAGAGAATAAACCCCGAAATTGATCTGTGCCACGACGACTTGTTACTGCTGTTGCTGCTGCCATTTTGATTTCTCCTAATTAGGTTAAAAAAGTCCCCCCACCACTAGGGCAGGGGGCGCAACTGCAATTAGGCAGGAACTAAGAGAGCGAACATTGATGCAGATTTAGCTGCACTAACGCTTGCGGCAGAACGAAGAATCTGAACACCATAAAGAGTGTCAGAAGTGAACAGAGTAGCCAAATACTCTTGTTTGTACTGGATTTGTGAACGAACAGCAACTTGCTCAACCAGCACCATTGAATCACGGTGACCCATCAAACAAACTCGTGCAGCACCAGTTCCTGATGCAGTATCAGTATTACTTGACACAAACACAGGGATACCATACAGGTTACCAATCTCACCAGTGCGGATAGTATTGTTTGTACCACCAACAAATGCTTGTTCAGTGTAACGAGCCAAACCCATCAAAGTGTTGCGGCTTGATGGAGGGATGATGAAGAAACGCTGATCCATTGGTGTATCAGTGTCATCAAGACGCTGAATAGTGCGGCGAATGGCAGCATCGGTCAATGCTGACTCATTGTTGTTTGCGGCAACATAAGCAGTTGTACCATCACCACCAATAAACGCACCAGTTGCATAAGCATTTGTACCAGCACCGCCGTTGGTTGAACGACCCAACTGAACCAAGTCTGTATCGACTTGTTTAGCCAGAGCATAACCAGCATCAGAGGTATAAAAGTTACGCAAGCTGTTCAGGGCTTGGGCTTCAACAATATCCTCAATCAAACGTGAATATTCGTAATGTTTGTTGATAGATACGTTAACTTCAGACTCTGTAGCAGCAATCAAAGTAACTGCTGTTTCAGCGGCTTTTGCAGAAGCAGAACCACGGGTAGGTGCAGGAATGTGAACGGTGTCACCTTTCTTGCCCTTGAAGTTCATCTTCATAACCAAGTTCGCAAGAACCAAGTTTTTCTTATAGGCAGCTACGATTTCATCTGACCAAATTTCAGGAATGAACTTGTCTGCTGTAGTTGTGGTAACTGAACCACTGGGGGAAAATGCTGTTGCCATGTTAAATCTCCAAAAAAACGATTAGTTAAATTATCTAACCCTACCGTCTTGATACGCTTGCATGATTTCTCCGCTTAACGCTTCATAACGATCTGGGTCACTCATTTTCAGCCGAATTAGATCAGCCCTACGGTAGACTCTTTTTCCAGACTCCCCACTTCCACCTACATCAACACCCGCTGCTTTAAGACTAGACTTGCGCTGAGTTTCCCCTGCATCTGTAGTCTGTCTTGTCTTAACGCCACGCAACTGTTTATAGGTACTCAACAATTCGTTTGCACTGTCGTAATCATATTCGCCATCAGCTTTTGCATACAAACCAAGGCGAACAGGTGAAGATTTCACCCAATTCACAAAGTCTGCATCTTGAGCAATCTGACCGAAATCAGGATGCTCTTGCGCCAGCTTTTGTTGAATCTGCATCTTTTTGAAATCTTGACCAGCTTGTCTAGCGGCAAGTACATCGGGATGGTTATCAACAGTCCTACGAACTGCCTCTTGTGGATTCTCGAAAAAATCTACTTCAGGCTCTTTCTCAATAGGTTGCTGTTTAGAGGAGAGGTTTTGCTTGATAAGTTCATCTGCCAGCTTTCGCACTTCCCCAACTTCCTGCGCTTGCTTTCCAATCAGCTTCTCAGCTTCTTGGTGCATTTTGACCACTTCTTCTAAAGATTTTTGCCTGTATTTCTCAGGCATCTCAGAAAGTGGTGCTACTTCAGGTAGTTGCTTCTTTTGCTCAACTGCATCTAACTCACTTAGCGACTCATCTTCATTATCAATCAACATATTTTTACCTTTTTCCTGCCGTTATCGGTTCTAGGAGATTCAACTCGACATTTCTGTTTATGAGTTGTGCTTTTGCTCCCACTTCAACTGATCTAGGTGTTTTTTCTCGAACTTCCCATGCTCTGACGGGAAAGAACCAGACCACCCTTCCAACTTGAAGTTTG
>Ga0222712_10001890_pt1 | contig 24931 bp, 19 predicted proteins | sample C33_657DmetaG_FD_165043 | JGI IMG/M metagenome (GOLD analysis project Ga0222712, IMG submission 165043) | Estuarine water microbial communities from San Francisco Bay, California, United States - C33_657D | ecosystem: Environmental > Aquatic > Marine > Unclassified | place: USA: California... | reverse complement strand
GTTGTGAAATTGTCTGTACGTCTCCAGGTACGATGTCGTCTGCTGTAAAGAGTTTATATATTTCTGCCATTATCCTTTATTTTATCGTACTAAAGCTGCTTGAATGTCTAATGCTGCAAAGTTTGTAGGATCAACGCTTACAGACACAGTCTTAAATCCACCAGTTTCATTACCAATGATTGTTAATAAACAACGTTTAATAGTTGTTAAGTTTGCTTGTGGTTTTGGTTTTAACACAAACTTCTTACCAACTTTAACAATAGTTTTACCTGCTGTTGTTACACTTGTTACCTCATCATCTAAGAAGCTTGTTACACCAGTTGCGTTTGCTTCAGCTGCGATTGCTGCTGGATTCATTCCAATTGGTGATGTATTTTGTGGTACCTTAGAAACACCACCGTCTGCTGCAACTTCCAGAGATGCAACCGTATCGTCTGACAAGATAGCTGTGTATCCTAAAGAGTCGTTACCACCAGCCAAGTTCAAAGTTGCGGGACTAACAACAATCTCTTGTTTTAATGATGTGAAGCTAACAGCTGCAGGAGACACGCTAATAACTGGAATACCAATTACGTCTTTTGGTAAAGTTACTAATTTGTAGCGTAACATTTGTGATTCATCCGGAAGTGCTTCAAGCACCGGCATGTTTTCAATTACAGCTCCATAATAGTTTGATCCTAATGTGTGAGCTGGATTCCATAAATCGTAATCGATTTCGTCATCAGATAGTGCAAACTTTGTGATGTTAAGTCTACCACCACCTGCGAGAATTTCACGACCCTTGTTTGTAAGAATCGCGTCTACTGTGACAGTTGAGTTATCTAAGTATCCCATTTCTAGTTGTTTTTATATAAATATGTCTCGTTTTGTAAATCCTATTTTATTTCAAAGGTTCCATTTGTATTAGGCTTAACTGCTAGTTGTTTTCCACCACCAACAGTAACTTGTACCACCGGACCTCCATCGACTGTATCTGGACTATTAACATTCCAATCCGCTGAAGTCATTTTACTACCATCGTATCGAACAGTCTTCATACCATAACTATGTCGTAAATGAAAATCTTGAACTTGTGCATGATAATTTAGACATCTAACACTCAATGTCGGTATGTATGTTGATGGATTAGTTGCACTTACAGAAACTGTTTTTAGTCTCAAACCCAACCATGGACCTAAAGCTTTAGTATCAAAACTCACTTCAGTTTGTGTAGTTGTTGGTGTGATTGATGCAGTTAATGCACAATCCAAATTACCAAAATGCAACTCTAACGTATTACCTACAGCTGTGGTTTCATCTGTCGAGATTGTCACTCGATAAATGTAATCCCAAGTAGTTGGATCGTCTGCTTTGTAGAAAAATGATGGTATTCGTATGGATGCTGTTGTTGGTGTTCCTGATACCGCACTATAGGCTTGATAGAAGTTTAAGCCTGGATAGCTTGTATTACCAGATCCTACTAATCGCCAGTAACCTATAGTTGAAGCTGACGAACCTGCAGCAGGATATGTTGTACCTTGGAACACTAAATCGATTGGCTCTAAGCCATACTCTCTTAACCACGCGTTTTCATTCCACGCATCGCTTGATGTAATGTTTGTGATTGTTAGGCTTGTTGCTGTTGGTGAGTAAACTCTATGATCTGAGAAAGCTTTACCACCAAAGATATTACAATCATACATCTCCTCCGATAGCAACGAAACATCGCTTGGTGTGTTGTTGTAGATTGTCACACCAATTGGATTATGGTAATCGTAACGGCTACTCGTAAATGGAGTCCATTGACCACTACTACTCAAATAAGAGCTCATGAACACATACTGAGATCCTTGCACTCTAACATCTCTACCATAGGCAGTAACACCAGTCTTAGCTTCTCCAGTAGGCGTCTCTGCAATTTCTCTATACTTTTCACCAACACTACCAGACCAATTGCCTGATATGGTTTTTGGATATACCTCAGCATAACCATTAGGTCTTAATGGTGATACAATTTGTGTACCATCAATAACCACCATGTCATAAGCTGTCGTATCCATTTCTGGAATTACTCCATCGATGCCTGGTGTGTATGCTGGTCCTTCTAGTACCTGAGCAACATCACCGCTAGTAATTAGAAAGTCCGACTCATCTCCTCCAACAGTTCCTTCTTGTACATAACCTTCCATATTACGGAATGGTTCACCATCACCATCTTGCACAAAGCCGCCTGGTGTAATGTATGTTTCTGGACCTACGTCTAACGATGTCTCATAAGTCTCTTCCTCAAAGGTTGGTAGCTTGGTTGGTACCTTGCTTCTTGATAGAATATGCGGTTCAATTACCAATCCAACTTGAGCATTGGCTCTATGTGGTATGAACTTCTTAACCAATTGAAACAAAGCTGCATCATAATATCTCAGCAATCTGATGTAGTTTTGTGTTTTATTGATTGCTTTATATTTCTTTGTGTAGGTGCTATTGAGATGGATTAGATCCTTGTAGCTTTCCGCTGAAAGTTGAGATGGATCTCCAATATAATCATCAATACTCAGTCCACCAAATTGCTCAGCAATGTCTTGGTTTACTTCATTTGTCGGTGATAAGTAAATGCCAAGTCTAGGTGTGTCAATTGGGAAGTTATCCGTTAGAGCTCGTTCAACACGATTGTCTTTGTATAATTGATCACTTACTAGAATGGTCTCATCAATACGAATCTTATTGCCAACTTGTCTGTTGGTGCCTAAATCTGGCCATTCTAGAGAGTGTATCTCAGTTTCTGGCTTATAGATTGTTGTGAGAGAGGATCCGCTAAAATTGAGGAATGCTGTTGCTCCTAAACTCGATGAGTATGGGATTGTTTGGTTAGGGTGTGAAGAAGATACATAAAGCAGATTGCTTCCAGTCAGCTGAGTCAATTTATTGTTGTCAGCTCCTAGTGGCAATCGACAATATAGTGTATCAAAGCTTGAGGTACTTCCCGTATAAACATCTATTGTATTTCCTTGATAACTTGTGGGTGCTAGCGTATGATTGTCTAAGATGGCATCCTGCAATGGTGATGTCCAGAGACGAACCTCTTGGATACTACCAGTCCACAAAGCCGCGGAATGCGATTGTGCAGCTGTGAATGATCCGGTAGCCGGAATAAACATATATCCTGCTACGTTACCAAAGGAAGAAGTTGTTTGTGTCCAAGCTTGGTTATACGACTGACTTGTCGCACCATTAATACTAATACTCGCGGATTGTGAAAACACAACCTTTTGATTATTTGCCTTCTTAACAACGAGTGTGTATACTTGGTTTGTTGGATCGTTATCTGACTCAACCTCTCTACGAATTGCTATATGATGCCAATCACCATCATAGATAGAACAACTCACACTTGCCGAAGTCCATGCAACGGAAGCTGTGTAGTCTGTGGTGCTACCCGCATTATTTCCCAAAAACAGAGTCAGGTATTGATTAGTACCACTTTTAGAAGCTTGTAAATACCAAGAGCCTGATTTTTCAGCTAACCTCTGTGTTTTAGATTGGTTTGCTGCCATTTTGGCGCGCAACTCGATTGTTTGTGGATATGTTGCTGTGAATGGATTAGTTCTCCATGGAATGCGAATTGTATTAAACACATTACCAGAAGTCTTGCCGTTGTATCCAATCGTCGTTGAATAGTTGAAACGCTCATAAACCCAATCGGTTTTGGTATCAAACTCGGGTTCTGCTCCTCCATACTCTCTAATTCTTAGAATTGTCTGTGGGATACCAAAGCAGTTAATCAAAGCTCTAACACCTCTTTCAGTACCTTTTGTTTTTAGTAGGTATGGAAGGTTGTTAACTATACGCTTCCAAGTCTCTTTTGTCTTATCCTCTGTAGAAATACCATATGTAGAGGATAATGATCCAGACACATCTGTTCCTAGTGTATAACTCCACAATTCCTCCAACGTGTTTCCATTCTCAAAGTCTACACCTAGGTTCTTAGCTACATGATAAATAAGCTCTTTACTAAAACCCTCCAATACAGATTGATCACGGTCAGACACCTTGGTCATCTCCTTGACATAAGCAAACACCAAATCAAAATAGTGTCCGATCATGTGAGTGAATAGTACATACTCCTCGTTTGTAGTATCTTCGAGAATGTGTGCTGGAATTAATTTATATAGTGCGTTATCGTTATTCTGGTCAAATAGGCTAGCTGATGCAAATACTCCCTCAAACCAAGCCTCCACTTGAGAAGATGTTACGGAGTAGTTTACGTAAGGTTTACTGCTGTTTTGTTTTGGCCATGTTGATGGATAAAACTCACCATAGCTATTAGTTACGTAGCTAGATGATTGATAGAAAAGGTATTTTTCGTAATTGTCGAAGGCACCAATTAAGGCAGCTTTTTTTGTTTCTGTGTCGGTTATATTATTCTGGTGATAACCACTACCCGTTACAGTTAAGTTTGTGTTTAGAAATGCTAACCTTTGGTCATAGCTTTCTAGCAACTGCATTTTATACTTGAAGTTTAATAAACGCTCAGTTGCTGATCCAAAGTGTATGTGGTTTTCGAACTTTCGGTAATCAATGTTGAGTGGAATACCCTCAATAGCCGATCCGCTTAACAACTTGTTTACAATATCCTGTGCGGTAGTTGTATTTGTTGTTAATAAATCGTCCCAATCCTTATACTGAGTTGAAGTAGCTGTTTGATCTTTATTAACAGCATCCCAGTTAGGCCCTGCAATATAGGTTTTGTTTGTCTTTGGCTTTGGTGGTACAATTGTAATTGTATCAGCAGGAAGATCCTCACTAACAACCTGACTTAACCATATATTATCACCAACTACTACACCAGCTGGAGCAGGTGTGTTTAGCTTAAAGATGATGCTGTAAGGGCTTGCGCTATAGGTAAACTTATCTTGCACATAGTCAAACACTTGCATTGTGGTGTTTGCATCCTTGCTCAAGAAGAGTTGTGGTAATACTTGTGATTTTGGTAATTCAAAAAACCTTCTAGAAAAGAACTCTAGGAAGTTTGTGTTATCAAGATTGGTTGATAGTGATGGAATAACTCTTATCTCTAAACCATCTGAGCTAACCTCTTGAATTTGTAATTTGTGAGCATCACCAGCTCCAAGGTAGTTACGATGAAACTTGTATAGTACCCTATACTTACCAGAAATGTAACCTAAATCAAATAAGTCTTTTTCTGGATCTAGCGTTATTTCATCGCCATTCTTGTTAAATGTCGATACTCTAAAATTAGATTCAAGATATTGATTGTTAGCATTTACTATGTCCAATCTAACCACATCATTTGGATAGGCTTGATTTGGATTGGTATAATTACCAAATGCGGGTACTGATGCTTGTGTTGGGTCAACCTGCAATTGTTTAACTGCAAGCGGAATCGTAGACTCCTCGCGAATAATATCTTCAACACCCTTTAGTACCGTCTGCTTAATAGCAGCTGGTAATGCGTTTGAGCTACCTTCAAAAGAGGTACTCAAATCCTTAGTGTTCAGATTAAGTATGTTCTTATTAGCCACGCGGTTTTAATATAAATATGAAGCGTTTAAGTTCTTACTCCATACCAGGATCAATCTGTTCTTCTGAAATCTCTAAAGATTGATTAAAGTCTCCAGTCGTATAGTGATCATCCTCTTGTGCTGTGATATCATCAGCTGTTGGCAATTCTTCATCAGGCACGCCATCTGGGTACTGCTCTGCTGCTTTTGAAGCATCTTCCATTATCTTATTCACGTATGTGTTGTAAGATTTCAATGTCATCAATGTATCTTGTTGTGTGTTTGCTTCTGGTAGCTCTTTTGGTAGCAATATTCTGTACTGGAAGTTATCAACATCGCCAGTATTGAATGCTGCTGGGTCTTGATATAACCTCTTCTGCAAACCTAATACCGTTGCTTGTGTTGGTGGTAAGCTGTAAGATAAACTTTTATTGTTTATCTCTACTTTGTTAGGAAACAGCTGCAGTTTAATTTTTGTAATACCACATCTAGGATTTCCGTACTCCGTAGTTCTTACACTTGTTGAGTTGTGATTACCAAAATCATCAACATATAGGTAATCATCCTTCCATCCTTTAGAAGCTGGATCATTGTCTGTTATTACTGGTGATGTGTGATCAAATGATACAGACAGTCTTATAGACCTTGTACCACGAGGCACTACCGTATCAACCCCAACACCAAACATCGCAGCTGCTCCAAAATCATTAGCCGCTTTGTATCGTTTATTATTCGCAAACCAAATTGGTCCAGGGTATGCATTTTGCCACGTCTCAAAATCCCACTTGTTCAGTAAAAATCTGGCTGCTACATCTTTTAGCGTAGCTTTTGTAAAAGTCTTTTTTGACGGGTGCAAGAATAACTCTGTTTGTGAGTTTGACCTATCAAACATGATTTTGATATCATTGGTGTTGGTGTATTTTTGACCAAACACTGTGATATTATTGCCTTCATCGCTAGGTTTGATAAATTCATACAAACCGTATAGCGTTAATGGAAAGAATACTTTTTCTTTTACAGCCCAAATATCCCTCTCGCGAGGACCTCCAACATCTTGCACTTTCAACACGCTACCATTAGTTCCAAGGTATTCTAGTGTAATTTGTGTTTTGTCATAACAGTGTGGTACTACCTCAATTGGCGTGTTAGGTAATAGTGTATATAAGTGTCCTGGTGATTTTAATTTCTTAGCTCTCTCATCATCTCTCGGTACAGTTATGGCTGTATTATCAGATCCCACAACTCGAGTGTATACCTCCTCAGAGTCGGCTACGTAATAGTTTAGAGTTTTTGGACCCTCAGTGGTTTGCACTTTAATTGTGTAGTTTGTTATTCCAACTCCAACATAAGCAAAAAACTGAGATACAATCTGATTAACACCATAAACGTTGCCATCTACTAATTCCGAAGCTTCACTAATATCAATAACCTGACTCATTCGAGCTGTCGCACTCCCACCCGCTTTTAGAAACTTAATTTTATCCCTTGTAAAATATGTTGGTGTATGACCTTTAATCTCAGCCTGCAATCCAATCAAATTACTACCTGTATTTTTGTTATACGCATCCATCCAAGCTATTCCTGGAAAGAATGCTGCATAAGGAGCTTGATTGAAATCCTCGTTAGGTATAATTTGTGGTGGTACTCCTTCTGACATCCATCTATCAAACTCCGAAAGCACATCACGCGACTTCGATAGTGTGTTAATGTTTGAGAATGTTGGATCAGCATCTAAACGCTTCTTGTAGTGGTTGTAAAATAAACCACCATGACCAGCCAAGCTGAAATAGAAACCGACTGGTGGTGTTCCAGTAACAGCTTTGTTTTGATCCAGCATAGAGAAGTTACCCATTCTGAAGGATCCAAAGCCTTTGGTGATGGACACGTCATTGAGGAATGGATTAACTTTAATCTCAGAACCCTCCCAGTTTTGTAAACCTCCCTCACCATCACCATTGATGACAAGGTTTTTATATAATTTAGGGTGTTTGTATGGATCAATCACGTTTAATATAAACGCTTGTGATTCTACTGAGCCATAGGTATTTGACACTTCACAAAGATAGCGACCAGATAATGTTACGTTACTGTCTTTTGATTCAATCATTGCGGCAGGAGTACCAACTCCTCCATTCAATCTGTTGAGTTCAAATACTGGTGCATCATCTCTTTTCCATAAGAATAGGAGATTGCTGGTGTTGTTTATGTCTGATACGTTTGATGGATCGATAGCTCTAACCTCAAAGCTAAAGGATGTGCCCTCAATCAAATTGATCGTATTGTAGGTTGGTGTGATTTGCTGATATTTTGGTGTACCATTATCGTCACCCATAATCCAAGTATACTGCTGAAAGTTTTGAATAGGTTGTGATACAATAGCAGGAAGAGCAGGGTTCGAGGGCATTAGTGAAAACTCACCAGCTCTAATAGCTTTTTCTTGCGGATATGCCGATAACCTTATGACTTTCTTAGACTCCATCTACTATTAAATATCGAGAAAAACTAATTGTAGGTTCCCCACCCAGAATCTTTGATTGGTAGGTAGTTTATTGAGTAGCTTAATCCAAACTCATCCTCACCATAAGAAGGACTACCTCCTAAATCTTCTGTGTCTGCATATGGGACTGGTCTAACGCCTATTAAAGAAGGCATCTCAGTAGTGTTTCGTAGTTTTGGTGCACCAAACAAATCAGTCCAATTTACTGTTATAGACGTCTTGCATATTGCCTCAACAGCGGCAAATTGTGGTTGACTGATATTTTGAATCAACCCCTTCTGATAGGAATCTAGTTGCTTGTAATATCTCTCCAAAGTGTTAAGTTCTGTGTACGCAGCAGAGCCAGAGATCCGTGATTGAGAGGTTGATCTAACTTTATCGATTATCGAATTTACGTGATCTAACACTTCTACACCCTTTGACTGCCGAACGCCCGGTACTATAACACTTTCTTTTAGACCTCTCAACAGATTGATTGGTGTATCAGCTATCACAATATCCTCCTTCTTAGCTGTATAACCCCATCCACCAATTATAGAGCTACCGTAGACGAGATTGTCAGGCATTTGCATTATGAGTTTTCCGTATGGATCAATCTCATAAGATAATTCGAAGGATCCTGCTCCTTGACCAGGCATTGCAGCTGTTCGCTTTAATAGTGCCTTTTTGTTATTCTTGTTTGAGAAATCTATTGTTAGTTCATACTTCTGCAGACGTGGATATGTTGGTGGTTGTGGAGCTCCCGAAAAAATCGTATTAACTTGTGTCTGCTGGACACTAGAACTAGGTAAACTGAATAGTAGTTCAAATCTTACCTTATTATTCCACACCTTAAACTCCTCATCCCCTTGTAGTGGTGCTCTTTCACCACCATCTACGAGAACATATTTGTCATCGTGTAATGGATCGACAGCTGTCTTTTTGTAGGTACTAAACGCTGCTAATTTTAAGTCTTTGCTAGTAGTATTGTATCTTATGTAACTACTCAGAGCTGCCATATTACTAGAGGCTTGCTTGAGTGTGTTAGATTTTTCATAGAACACACCTTTATTTGGTGCAAACGGTAATAGATTATCAGCATCGACATCGAGTCTTTTAGCAGTCTTTTCACCAGGATTTTGAATACTCAATCCCAATTCTAATTTATGATCCATCACCACCCTACCTAGCTTGTTCAACTTTGGCGTTGGACTTGTATTGAATCCAAACTGTAGGTTTAATTTTCTTGTAGCTAGACCATAAGGATCGTAATCTCTACCAACTTGCAGGCCACTTTCTAATGTCGATTGTGGTGTTTCGTTTGGTGCTAGCGTAATTGATGTGTAGTAGTTTGTAGCATCACGATGCTGTGTTAATACTGGCAGTAATGCTAAATTCAAACCAGTAACCATTCCACGTGGATCTTGTGCAGAGCCGGCTTTTTCTACAATAGTCTTACTTTTGTAGGTTTTTAATTGATCAGCGCTTAGGCGATCCTTAACAGCATCACCAGACACTAGTTGTGGAACAATCAGTTTACCCCAATCCAAAGCTGGTCTAGTCCACTTATGTCTTTCATACGGTGCTTCCCAACTCACAAAATCCAAAATCTCATCACCCTGTTCATAGGCATCTCGCCACATTTCAAATAAACGCCAGTCGGTAGTGTTGAAGTTTAGTGTAATTCGTACCTTTGTAGTTTGTGGGTTTAGTTTTGCAATGATTGCTTTATTAAACTCCACATACTGACCATATGTAAATCGTGTTTTTGGATCTGGGTATAATTCATCCGCTGTGAATAATGTGGCATCTCTACCATCGCTCTTAGACTTTTCACCTAAACCGTAGATATCGTTTTTGTAATACTGTTGACCCCAGTAGTTTGCCATACGCTTACTCCATGGATCCGTAAAGGCAATACGCTCACTAACTTCATTCACAGAACCATCTTCCCTCATTAACTTAGAAGTCAGCCTAGTCTCATTATCATACTCCTCAAAGTACACACTAACATTCTCGTTTGGACCATGTGATGGGCCAGCCATTAAGAAGTTTTGAGCACTTACACGAGGTCTGCTCATAACGTAGTTAGTATCCTTAGTGCGTTGATCCAAGCTAATCAGCTCTTTCACTGGAATGAAGGATGGCAATGCCATTCCTATATAGCAGCTGAAGAAAGCTCTCACACCTTCAACACCAAATACCCCACCCTTAATCAGCCATTGAATATCCGATAGATCAATATCTTGATAAGCTCTTACTAGAAAAGAACCACCCTTTGTTTCAAACTTATATCTCGTTCTGGTAAAGTAAGAAGCACCTGATTTGAGAAACGTGTCAGTCATTTTCAAATCTTGTATGACACCAGGTTCAATTTGATATGGCCTTGGATGCATCATATCCATAGTATAACCAAATAGGTTTACCTTATTGGGTTGTATAAAGTCTTGCGGTGATTCAGTCTTAACTAATGCCTTAGTAGTTAAATCATCATTATTTGCTGACCAGTCATTTGTACCATCTAATCCGTATGGATTCTTAATGAGATTTCTATAAAAGTAGGAGTCGAAGTCTAGGTTTAAGACCTCTACTTGTATCGGTTCGCTAGATACTGTACCAATATCGTTCGAGATTTCGCAAGTGTATGTTCCAGCGTCTCTTGGTTGCATGTTATCAAACACCAGTTGAGATCCTTTCACTGTTACAGACGATGCTAAAGACTCACGATACTCAGAAACTATCATCTGACCATCTTTACGCCAAACATAAGTCAAACCCTGTGTTGATTTGATCATTGTTGGTACACCATTCTCTACATTTAGGATGGGTGGTTGTTCAGCTTTGACTCTGAGAGTTACTTTTGCACCCAAGTTTATCTTCACCGTTCCATCCGGGAATTGGTACATAGCCTCGCCAGTTGCATTTGCAGCTGTGTATGGCTTAATTGGAGGTGATGATGCCTCTGAGATTGATTTGGTTATTACTGGTGGTCTGTTGACAATTACTGGTAATAGATCATAAACCGTCTCATTCTCATTCAAATCAGACGCAGAGATTCTGGTAACGCTACCTGATATCTTTGGAGCGATATTATCGTTTAGATCACCGTTTAATGAATTATCTGGAAACCTCATTAGCTACGTGCAACTTTGAAAATCCACTTGTTGTCGTACACTTCATATGTACCATCTCCATTAGGAACTCTAAACAATAGTTTGTAGTATCTTTCTGGTTGAAAACTATCCAAGTGCAATTTTATATAGTTGCCTGCAGCGTCGTCACTCACCTTTGTGTAGTTGCTAAAATCAATAACAACATCCTCACTTTGAGCACTATACACAGCATACTGGGATCCAGTTGGTAATCTGTATTCTACCAAGTGAGGATCTACAGTACTGAATGTGTACGGCGGATATAACGGTCTTGCCGAAATTCTAAAAATTGGTCTTGAATTTTCCGGGTACGACTTTTTTAAGTTTGTTAATATAATTCGATTCTCCTCGTTTACGTTAATTGGTGTTAATGACTGAGCATTTACACTATCGTCATACTTGACTTCAAGTACTGGTAAGTAAACTGTGTTTGTATCTTTACTGAAGAACTTTAAGCTTCCAAACAATTTAGCTGAAGCTTCATCCGTATCACTCTTCTTAATCAAGAATCCATAGAAAGGAAAACTTCCTGATTGAACACCTCTCATAATACTATTCACATCCATGTCAATGTCTGTGGTTGTGTATGAATATGATTGTGATGCTGCTGAAGAGGTATACCAAATACCACCGCCAACCGAACCATTCCAAGAGCTGGTTGTTCCAGCTGGAAATGATGCAGTAGGCCAAGCTGTTGAAGGAATATCCTCTGACTCACGATACAACCAACTTACGCCAGTTGTAGTGATTGGAATGTTTGTGGATCTTCCAACACCCATATCCCAAGTATCACCAATAGGATATGCATATAAAGTGTAGTCTGTTGGAATCTCATCAGCTGTTGCTGTATACATTCTCAAACCAAAACTACAACTCTTCGGATTGACTCCTAATGCAGCTATGCTAGAGGATATTGCGGAATAATCAAATCCCAACAATACCCTAGAATTATATGCACCAGTAGCTGTGATTGTCTTGTTTAGTTCCAATATGGCATCCAACCCAGTATTTTTATTTGGGTTTGCCTCGTATATTGTGGCGTCCTTTGTTGGATAGAATCTTATTACCATAATTAGAATGTTACTATGCGTCCTTTTATATCGTTATTTGGATACTTTACTTCGAATATGGCTGGATCTAGACTTGGGTATACTATACCGTTTCGAGTAGCCTCTTGAATATCGTAATACACATTGCTGTATCCTTGCAATTCATCATTAAGATTCTTGATCTTAATCCCTGTCACAGTCTGTACACCATTAACTTTGAGTAGTGTGTTGAATAGGTCACTAAATACAATAGGCTGATTGATCTGCCATTTGTCAATCTCAAAGTAGGATTTTAGAGCTGTCACACAACCCAAAATAACCTCATTTGCATTAAAGCTAGGAATTGGAATGACATCAAAATCAACTCCTATATTGATGACATAAGCATCTCTAAAGTTAATGCTATCTGTCAGCATTCTATATTGTGATAGATATGTTTTCAAGTTTTCTTTCACAGCTCGGTTAACTTTCACACAATTCTTATTGTTGTCATATCCAAGCATGTACATATTCAATGCTAGTGGGTTTGCCACTGTGTCATTAACTTCCGACGATTGAATGTTGTTTTGTTCGTCTGGGCTTATGTAAACTTTAGCAACACTACCAAATACATTTGGCATTGCATAAGCTCTTACAATATAATCTTCCTTTGTTACTGCCCTGTTTTGAGATGCAAGTTGTGCAATTGCGTTTTCTCGAATCTCATCTAAAGTCTCAGCACCACGACCGCCAGAAGCTGCCACCGCGTTGTTTACTGCTACTGAGTTGAAGATTGTTGCATTCAGTGTTGGATTAGAAGTTGGCAAACTTGTGCCCGAGGTGTCAACGCCAATAATCTCGTTGATTGTATTACTCGGTGAATTTGAGCTAATACCACCACCAACTAAATAGGTTACTGTCAACGTTGTGTTTGATGGAGCAATACCGTAAGCCTTAGTAATCACTGGAGCTGCTGGATCTACTGACCAATCAATATCATCCTTTCCAGTAGGTAAGGAAAGACTGATATTCTCTGGTGTTGCCAATAACTCTTCGTCTGGCGATGAGCTAACTCCCGATCCGAATTGCACCTCTATTCCATCTTCAGTGACTCTAGAAATAAATCTTCTAGGTACACGTTTCAGTTTCATTAGATAAGGCGTCTCACTACTATAAACAGCAGCATCAGGATCATTGTATGTTGTATTTTGTAATTTTTCAAAAATCGTATCTTGAGCTAGGTAAGGTACCTCATACCAAATATTCCCATCTGCATCCTTAATTGAGTCTATACCGATTAGGTTTGTATCTTGAATTAGGAATTTGAAAAATTTGGTAGGTGATGTGACATCGACAGTCATTGTCTTTGGTTGAGCTGAAACAGCTTTAACCGTCTTCTTAGCCATGTAATATTCTGGCAAACCACTACCATCCAATTTATATACCGAAATGGTTGTTGGATCAAATTGATTGTTGATTGAAAAGTCAACCTTGTTCTGAACCATAAACTCAGTACTGCCAACACTACTTCTCAAACGCATACCTGGTTCGATTTTCAATGCGTAACGCATATCTGGTGCTGTTTGATTACCGCTTCCTGATGGTGGTAGTAGCTGAAATATATCAACGTCTACAATTGATGGTGTAGACATCTTTGGTTTGTAGCCCATTGCAGATGCAATAGACATTACGCTACGTGTTTCGGTAGCGTGTAAAAGCATTGACTCTTTGAATTGGGAGTCAACGTAGTAGTTCAACACATCACCAACGTAAGCAGCCATTTCAACAAACATCATTCCTGGTGATGCTTCGTTGAAGTCATTGTACGTATTCGGATAGTAAATTCTGGCAAAGTCAATTAATCCCTTTTTAAGAGAGTCAAAGTCCCTACCAAGGTACTTAATATCTTTCGATGTTGTTTTAGATATATTTGCCATTGTTTTATCCGTTCGTATTTGTCAATTCAAGCTGGATTGATCTTGTGTCAAATTTGTTACCCTCTAAACTAATCTCCATCAAAATGTTGATACGGTTATTTTCGGGGTATGGTGTTATAGTCAGCTTGTTAATAAATATATAAGGAAGCCAATAATCAAAACTCTCACGGATGGTATTATCCATCGTAACAGTAAGCTCCTCTGTAATATTTTCAAACAGAGTACTTCTCAAATCACATCCAAAGTCAGGCTGCATTATACGTTCACCTTTATTAGTTAGTAGAAGGTTTTTAGCGTTTGCTACTGCTTGATCTAGTGTTGTGTAATTCATCTTGAAAGCTGCGCCTACGCCACTGATCATAGGAAGATCAATACCGACTGCAACGTCTGGTTCAAAATCAAGCGGATGTAATTTTATTTCGACTGCCATTAGAATCTACCTTGCGACTTTTGTTCAGATGCCTTTAATACGTGAGAATAGTCGCGCATCAAACTATCCATATTTACTTCCTGGTTCATCGCAGCTACACCTCCTTGTGACATTGGCATTGGCTGTCCTTGTACCATATTACTCATCATTCCACCCATGTTCATATCAGGCCACTCTGCTTCGGGATCCTCTACTGGATCCATTAGCATTGACTGATAAGTCTCAGCTAGGATACCAGCCATTGGTCCTTCAAACTTAGGCGCTTTGGTTGTTGGTGCTGCTTTTTTTGGAGCAGTTGGTGTAGTTGCCTTCGAAACCTTTGTTGTATTTTCGACGATAACTGGTTTGAGAGCTTGTTTCAGCTCTTCTTTTACGACTGATCGCACTTCTTCACGAATCACTTTACGTAAAAGGTTTACAAATTCAGATCCTTTCATCTTGTTTTAATATAAATAGTGTTCGGTTTTATTTGTAGCCCGTAAATGGCAGAGGTGGTATACCAGTGTTAGCTGGTGGGATTACTAAACCACTCATCACCGTTAGCTGAGCCTCAAACCCTTTGGCCATTTCACGAATCATCACAGAAGCACCATCAGTACTCTTTGCCTTCATTGGTTTGAAAACTCCAATGTTTAATGAAACGTGCTGTACTCCGGCCGGACTGGTCCATGTTGCTCCTGTCCACAAAGCTCGTGCTGCTAATCCGAGTACTGCGCTCATTATAGGAGCTTCCAAATTAACTTTCTTTTCGGTATACTTTTTCACCTCTTCTTGCGCCTGCTTTTCAACCTTTGCTCGAATAGCTTGTAGTTTTACCTTGATCGCATCCACAACCTTTTTTATTTTCTTCTTAATCCAAGCAACAAACTTCTTCAACTCCTCATTAAGCATCTTAAAACCTAGCAGGATGAATGATTGATTTTTCTCTAACGTGTTTTTAATTTTATCCAACTTTGGAGCAAACTTAGTGTTCTGGATCTTCTTAGAATCACACAACACTTTTACAGTCTCACGACTTCGTAGCAAGTACTTACGTTCAAGATTAAGGATGTTAGTAGCCATAGAACTATCAACCACTAGATCCGTACCTAATGACTCAAGCGTTGATTTGAGTGTGTTGAGGTCTTTTGGTGGGTTTGTTGCCAGTCCTTGAATAGCTTTTAGTGTATTTACTCCAGGCGTATTACTCTTAGCATTTTGAAGAAGCTTTTCTAGCTCTGCTTTGAAGTCCGTATCCTTAATATCCTTAGCTGTCTCAATCAAACCATACACCAACGCTTCAATAACCAACAAAGCCTTGAACTCGTCCTTAAATCTACGTTTTTGATCCATTAACATTGGTTGTTGGCTTGGTGATTGTTCCACTTTCAAACCATAATAACCATCCAGGAAGGTGTTTATATGAAGCTCATTCTCTGATAATTTTATATTGCCTGTAGAAACGTTATTAATCAGCTTTAACGAGCCTTTCACCATTTTCTGCACAAAGGATCCTAATTTGATTAATCTCTTAATCTTAGCGATCTTATCTCGTATTTTTCGTAGTTTAGCTTCTGCTTCTAATTTGGCGTCTTTTTTATCTTGTAAATCACTCTTTATCGGTAATAGGTTGATTGCAAACACCTTCAAGTCTTCCTCAAACTTTCTCAAGTCATTCTTGATAAAGTCGGTTACTTGTTTAATCTTCTTAGAGATCCACTGCTTAATACGGTTGAGTGTTGGTTTCATCCACACAACTAATGTGTGCATAACATCCTTCATAGACTTTAGTCTCTTAGATGCCCAAGCCTCAAAATTAGACTTATTAGCATCAACTCTCTTTCGATTCTTCTTTTTAGTATCTCGGATTTCCTGCAATGTATTAAACAACCCTTTAACAGTCTTTTCCAATTCAACTATCTCATCAACATACTTCTTGATGGTATTTCTCTTGCGTTCAAAAAACGTTTTGAATACTGTGAAGTCACACTTCACTTGCGTAATTACCAATGCTCCCAAACTACCAAACTCAGCAAGACCTAGGGAGTTGAAATAGTCCTTAGCCTTATCTAACTCAGCTTTCAAAGCTTTAGGACTCAACCCCTGCAAGTCAAAATCTGGCGGTGTAGGTTTATTAAATTCTGGAAGATCGATGTTCTTTAGCTTTTGCTGATATTCTTCGATCTCACTCTGAATGCTCTTGAACTCCAGCTTTAGACCTTCTATCAATGCTGTTGACGTACCAACAGCTTTTATTGTCTGTTGATATGCTTTTTTGAGCAGCATGATTCTATCCTTCTCCCTCTTAACCTTCTTCTGATATTTCTGCTTGTAATCGTTTATCGTCTTTTTCGCATTCTTGTATAAAGAAGCTACTTTGCTGTTTTGGAATCTCTTAGTATACTCTGCGACTTTGTCACTCAACTTCTTCTGAAGCTCTAATATCTTTGGTTGTATAGCTTCACGAATCTTCTTAATCAACTCCTTCTTTTTGTACTCCAGCTTTCTAAGCTTTGGTTGCAAGAATCGTACAAACAGATCGAATCGCTTTACCTTTTGTAATAACCGATCTATTCGAGGTCTTGCAGCTGCTATTCCGTTTAGGAAGTCGAGGATTTTTGTTGGATCCACAACTGCGTCACCAAACTTTAGAAACTCCTGAGCTATTGCCATTAGCTTCGATTGAAAATAGTTTTTTGCTGCTTGACTATTGTTAGACAGACCTATAATACCATCGGTACGTTTTCCATAAGAAGATATTAATAAAGCCAAATCCCTAATACCCGCAATTGAGGTAATATCAAAGTTTTTTAGCTTGTCAATCAACGCTAACTCTTGTTGGAATAAGTTGCTCCACTCTACTGGTCCAAGATCAACCTCCATCGATTTCATCTGATCGAATATCTCCTTTACCTTTCCAATCTGACTCTTGATCTCTTCTTTAATATCTGTGATGATATCCTTTATCAGCTTAGGCAATTCCTTTAATTGCTCAGTGATCTGCTTGATACGTTCTACCAAAGCTTTAACTTGTCCATACCTCTGCTTGACTTTCATGATTAATTGCTTTACCGATGCAATTAAACTTTGAATCGCACCCTTTTCAAGCTTCATCTCTTTAGCCACGAAATACGCATGCACAATAGTATACATTGCCTTACTCTTAGTATTGGCAGTGGTGAATGGTGTAACGACAATTGGATATGGTGGAGGTGGTGCAGGTGGAACTGCTAAACCTGGAGCTGGTAATGTTGTAGGAGCTCCTTGTGGAAGCCCCATTTTAATTGTGTTGATATAAGCTTTTGTAATCGCATCCGCCCATGACTCAGCCCCCTTGATCTGTCCTGCGTCAAGTTGTGTTAGTAATGGTTGTACGAATGTCGCTTCAAAATTATATGGCATTATACAGTAAGGTTGTTTAGTGCTAGATCAGCATACCATTTATTACTCTCCTTGTTTGATAGCACTGCATATGGTCCATTCTTAGCCTTTGCTGGAATATACTCCCAATGCCACTCCTCAGAACCTACCGTACGCACAAACCCAAACTTATGAGCGTTTCTTGCCAACCACACATAGTTTGCTGTCTTTAGAGGTGAGAAGTTATTTCTACCACCAACATTCCAGTCAATTGCGATTCCAGATCCGTGGTTAGAGGATCCTGGCGGTGCGGTTGCAGCACTATACTTACTAGAGCCTGCCTTGAAAACAAAGTCCTCATCAGTACCGCTGAAGGAACTTCTACCAACCCAACGACCTCTATCACGTCTCAGAGTTTCTTGAGTTGTCATAGTAATCTGTCTACCTTTGGTAGTCGTTACTTTTACGTTTTTACCAAACGCTGGTCTAAATCCTGAGGTAACGCTCAGATTCACTCCTTGCTTTTTAGCTTCTGCTTGCATTGCCAATGCTGCAAGTGCTGCTGGTCTCCAAACTGGTTGACCATCTACTACAACTAAGTCTAGTATCCTCTTATCGTTAGACATAACACCATGATTTGGAATACCTTCTAGGTTTCCTGGATCCGGGAATATTCCTGCGTCTGGAAGTTTATTGTCTATTACTGTTTGAGCACTCACAGTTAATGATGAAAGCAGTTGTCCGTTCTTCAAAAACTTACCAACTATCTTGGATAGCTGACCCTGTTTATCACTTGCTGACTTTAGTTGTGTTTTAATTTGCTCAACACCAATGTAGTATAAAGCGTTATCACTGTATGGAACAAAGCCATACAACACACTATTGTTTACCATCCACTTCTGCACCTCTGTTTGTGCCAAAGTACCTGACGGACCTGGTTGTATGATTCGACCAGTTCTACGTGGATCATTTGAAATCTTTCCTGGTACTGGAAACACATCTATACCAGCTGGTGATTTGAATTTGCTTGGTAGTGGTGGTTCAAAATCAGCTGCTGAAAGACCATCTAAGAATTCTTTTAACTTATCAAACTGACCTTCCTTTGTGATGTCAGCTATTGTTTTGTTAGTGTCTAATAACGGCTTAATTTCCGCTGATGGCTTATTTGTCTTATCTTTTACAAACTTACGCAATTCATCTGCTACATCGTATTTTGACATATAAGACTGATCAAGGGTTAAAGCAATACCCTTATCTTTCTGCAACGCAGCTGTCAAGTATCCGAAGTTAGTTTGTGCCTCTGATAACACAATAGCTTGGTTAATCTGTACTACTCTATCTTTTAAGCTTCCCATAATAACTTTTATAGTTCATCTCCATACAGCGTCTCCGTATCAAAGAAATCCGGTTGATCTGCTAGAGGGTTTGTAATAACATTTGATGGAGCGTTTGGATCGATTGCTCCAGTTGTTCCGGTAAATGTACCAGTCACAGTTCCTACCAATGTTGTTGGTGGTTCAGTTACTGTCTTAGGTGGTTCTGGTGCAGGATCAACACCTTCATGACTTATTCCATCGACATACGCATACGTACTTAATATCTCCGGAATACGCGCTTGTAATGCAGCAAATTCATACATCACATCTTCTCTGAAATAACCCTTACCAACTGGTGTTAGTAGAGTTGCATTTTTTAGGATCACTAGCAAGTCCTCAAAAAGGTTTGCTAATTTGGTACCCAACACAACTGGTTCGTATTCAAAGTCGATTGTAGGATCTGCTTTAGTCTTTGGTGCTTTTTGGTTTCCCTTATCACCAGTACCTTGTGCAGGCACTCCCAAGAATAAACCATCACCTGCAAATATTGTAACACTGTCATCAGCATCAATATTAACACTCCCTTGAGATGAAAGTGCAACACCTTGCTGACCAAAGAGCATCAGGTAGTTGGTCTTTGCGTTTAATATTAAACGATCTGAATTAAACAGTAATTGACTCCCTGCGTAATTGTTTGTTTTTACGCCACCATCAGAACCCTTTAAGGATAACACCTTATTGAGGTCTGTAACGCTTCCGGCAATGGCTGACTTATATGTGAAGTCTTCCATCGGAAATTCAATCTTCGGTAGTTGTGGTACTTCGATTGTCACAGTACCAGTAAACGTACCTTGGATTGGTGTACCGGGTGGCACACCTCCCTGCGTAGGAAGACCTAATCCTCCTCCAGACTCAAGTGTTTGTTTAAGTTGATCGTACGTTAATTTCATTATCCTGGTAATTCTATGCTGAATGTTTTATATGTCTCACCCTTGTTTTTGAGATGTTGTAGCTCTGCTGGTGATAATTGAAATGTTCCTTGAGCATTTAGATTGAACATCTCGTTTATGCGAACTAACATGATTACATCTGACTGCTTAGGATCATTCATAAACCTATTCATAAACCCATTACGAAATTCAGGTCCTGGTGATCCATTAGCTCCAGTAATGGCTTGTAATTTTGCACAACGCTTAACCAACACCCTACTAGCAAACTCAGGTGTCTTAGCTCCTAGACCGGCTATAAACTTTGCCCAACCATCATCACTACCATTCCATCCCATTGATTTGGCAACTTCATCAAATCCACTTTTAGAATATGCACCAGCTCCTGACCACCAAGTTGTTGCTGCAAAGAAGTATCCTAAGTAAGGATCCTCTGTCATAACAGCAATTGGGTATCGGTTATCTTTGTCCGATAAGAAGTGAGAAAACCACAAACCACCTACCAACTCGTCGTTGCAGATGGTGTAAAGGAATTGCTTAGCTTTTGCATTATCGCTTTTCCAGTTGTGCTTATTGTTGAGAGCTTCTGCTGCTGTCTTTACTTGTGGGATTCCAGTGCTAATAAAGATTGTATTGAATGTACTTTTGAAGGTTGCTAATGTTACACCCCTCATAGTAGCACCTCCTGGATCGCTGGGATGATCTGCCCAACCACCTTCCCAACGATGTACAGTCGGAATCAGTAATTTGTTTACTAACTCAATCAGTGGTGGTAAACTTACCTTAGCAGTTACACCAGATGAGGTTAATGCTTTGTAATATAATTTCTCAGCAATTGCAGCTGCGTTATTTCTTGCTACTGTGACAAACGAATCCAAGTCTTGTTTTAAGCCTGGACTTACTGTCGGCGGTGTTGTCCATCCCATATTAATTACTTTCGGTTGTTTGTGTATTTGGTGCTGGTGGTGTTGGTGGGTTAGGGGTATCTCCTCCCTCTGCTGCCGCTGGTGCTTTGAAAGCTTGATCAGCAGGTTTATCGGTCTCCACAGCTTTCTGCCACAATCCTGACGTATCAACAGATCTTTGGAATGTATCTGCTGCTTCAGCTGAACCGTGTGCAGGAATATCGTAAGTCGCTGCCCATGATCTCATATACTTTGAGCAAGCCAAGTCTAATTCTATCTTTTGTGATGTGCACATATAGATTGATGCATCGTCAACATTAATATCCTCTAGTGTTAGCATGTCTGACTCTTTGTTTGTTGAGTCACGATCTGCTCTTAGAATGATTAATCCATCACCAGCTGTTCCGGAGGACTTCCAAGGATTATCAGCTTTCGGTAGTGTTGCAGTGTGTCGGATACTAGTTCCGAAACGGCCTTGAAGGATAAAATCACCCTCAAAAGGTTGTAACTGTTTGTATACCTTTGGCTTATTATCAACATCGACAACAGCGTTAGCATTCTTAATCTTAGATTGTAAGCGTTTCTTAGCTTGATCATAAGACATGAATGGATTCTTCTTATCGATATGGTATTTATCTGTCCCTACAAATGGATTGGCATTATATGAAATGTTATGTAAAGTACTAACAACAAAGCTGTAGAAGAATATGTTTGCTAGTACCGTTGAGTTTGGAGATGTTGTTTCTCCAAAGGCTCTAAATATAATAACCTCCTCACCTGGTAATGGGTATCGAGCCATTGACCTATCTAACGGATAGGCTGTCTTAACAGCGGCTTTTTCTTCTTTATTATACTCTCGTACTAAATCTCGAAAGCGGATCTTACCAATATCCCTATTAGACTCATACAATGACGAGTTCTCATCAAGACATATTTCTAGCACATGGCCAGGAAACACTTTAAGCTGTTGTAAGCCATCAGTAGTTCCAGTCTGTGGTCCTTTATATAAACCCGATATGTCTTGAAAAAACGTACTCATTATTTACTATTATCCATTAAGTGTTGAGCTTCTTCTAAAAGCTGTTTGCGTTCTGCCTCTGTTAATCCCATCTCATCACCTTTTTCACTCTTAGCACCTACTACAAGCAGGCGTTGAATGATTGCTGTCAGTCTCACTAGGTTATCATCATTCTTAACTGAGATTTCCAGGTACTCCTTAATAAGAGGTACCATTAGTGATGCATCTGTCATATTCTTAATTAACGGCTTTAATTGATCAATCAAACCGTTGATCTGGGATTCCTTCTTCTTCGTATTGTTATATACATCTCTGAGCAAGTCGCTGAAGGACTTATCATCAAATAGTAAACTATCCTTATCCATAAACTACGTTTCTAATAAATAGCTGAGTATTCAATTTGTTATTTGCCCATGTACTGAGGATGCTCCTCTAACTCCAGGATCAAGGCTCTCAACTCCTTTATGCGAGCACCAGCTAACCAAGATTCACGATTCTCGTAATAACCAAGATCGTGTAAGACTTGAGGATCCACTGTCTTCGGATCAAAGGAAAAAGCGTTGAGGTTTGGACCACCACCAACGCTTTCCCAACACTTTATCTCCTCTTCTAGAAACGCTTGTAATTTTTCTTTTGAGGTTAAAATTATCATACTTAGTATGTTTTATCTTTTGGAAGAACTCCTTCGTTAGCTAGATAATCCATATACATGGCTTTGTACTTATCTCGCATAACCTTTACCATTTTAGTTATTTGCTGAGTGTTTGCGTCTGTCATCTCTCTAATGTAGATGTATAAGGCTTTCTTATTAAACAACTCAATCTTCTCTCGCTTTCTAAACAATTCGATAATAGCTCCTGCCAACAACCGATCATTCCTCTTTGTAAACGTACCTTCTAAATTATCGTCCCAGTAATTTACAAACTTATCAATGAACTCAACTAACCCATTTTCACTTTCTGGCTCATCTGGAACATACTCCAAGTTAATCTCAGAAGAGAGGTCAATTCTATCATGGCTAGTGAGCTTTTTATAGTTGTTCTTGTTTTTGAGAATGCAGTAGTTTTTTGCTACGATGCTAAAATAACTGAAGGCTTTACCATTTGCTTGTTTGAATTTAGGAAGCTTCTCTACTAGGAAGCTTACCACTTCATGCTGCACTTGTTGGATCGTCTGTCCGTCTGTGTAGTAGAACTTGAATGTGTGGATAATGTTCTCAACTAACTTTTCGAAAGCTGGACGTATCTCACGTTGATAAATTAAACTACGCTCATTGTCGCTAGCGGTCTCGTTATACTTGATAATGCTCAAGTCAACTTCAGGACCGAAGTACAATCTTTTAGTCTTCGGCTTTCTTGTCTTCTTCGGTTTCTGTGTTGACATACTTTGTAATAAATTCATAAAGGTCATCTATTGATTGATCTAATTCCTTGAACACAAATCCAACCTCATCATCAGATTGGAAAGCACCTCTACGATCAACTTCTTTCATATGCTCTCTAGTTTCGTAAAAACGGAAGTAAAGAGCTGAAATAAACTTCACATAAGCTTCAGCATATTGCTCCGTGCGTTCAAGCTTCTTGAAGTTAATATACAACAAATAAACCAGGATCCCCACTAAAATGGTGAGGAATGTGATGATAGCTATAACCATATTATTTGAATAGATTGTTAAACACGTTCATTAAATCGTCCTTTTGTGACTCGGACATATCAGTAGGGATTGATGGCTTTCTTCTCTCGTTAGTAACCGGTTTAGAAGTTATGCCTCCACTATTACGATCCCATGTCTCAAACTCAATACGAGATGCCATATGATCGGCATGGTGCAATAAGATTGGTAAGTTTGATCTTAATTTAGACTCGCGACTGTTTGAAATGTAGTAAGGACGATTACCCTCGTCATACAAACCATCATGCGTCTTGATTGCTACAAACTCATTAAACGATACTGGAATACCTCTAGCTTGTAGTAAGAATAAGCTACGATCGGGTACTGGCATAAAAGCATTCTCTGGATTGTATTTGTAAATACGTCCTAGATTCTTACGATGCCATTCTGAATCGTTAGGTAAGTATTGTTCAGCTTCCTCTGTACCGATTTTACCTAAGTCATGATTCATTGCTGCAAACACCAACTCTTCTTCTGAGTAGTTGATGAATGATCCCATAGAAGCCCATAAGTCTTTCAGCTTCAGTGCACACTCAATAACACGATTAACGTGATCAACGTATCCACCTGGAAAGGCATTGTGGTGGTGATCAATACTAGATGCTGGCATAAGCATAATACGCTCAGCGTGGTCTGTGTAAAGTTGTTTAAGGGCTTCTTTACGATCTCCCTGGATATACTGATCAATGTAATTCAACAATCGATCGTAATTCTCCTGCAATTGTTCTGCTGTGTAACTCATATGATTTGTTTTTGTAACCTTTTTAATTCTGATTCTATTTTCTTAATAGCTCCTTTGCGTGTTTCTTTTTTAAGCTGCTTCTTCAAGTCGGAATACTTCTTCATTGCTTCAGCCTTTTCTTGAGCTTTCTGAGCTTTTGATTTCTTAGGTTTTACGACAATTGCTGTTGGTTGCAATTTACCTTTAAGATCTGGCTGTTCTACGCCTTTATGGAAAACAGATCCGTCTGCATGTACAAACTCCTTCATAAATCTCCAGCCTTTTGGAAAACCTTGAGCTGTCGCAAACTTTTTTCTTACTATTGGTTCGTCGTACTCTCGCTGTGCTTCTATGACACACTCCCAACAAGTAACTGAAACTGCATCATCTCCTACATTTTGAACGTACGTACCACAAACCTTGCATTCTAAAACTCGACCCATTGTAATAACTGTTTTCTATTTAAGTATAACCATACACCTAAAAAACGAA
>Ga0222712_10001889_pt1 | contig 24962 bp, 36 predicted proteins | sample C33_657DmetaG_FD_165043 | JGI IMG/M metagenome (GOLD analysis project Ga0222712, IMG submission 165043) | Estuarine water microbial communities from San Francisco Bay, California, United States - C33_657D | ecosystem: Environmental > Aquatic > Marine > Unclassified | place: USA: California... | reverse complement strand
CCTCGGCCCCCAGTTACAGGCCGCACGGATTGGGCGGGAGTTCAACAAAGAGACCTACTTCCAATTCGTCGGCTCTCTCCAGGACGCGCTACAAGACTGGGCCAACGAAACCCAGAAGCCACCGCGCGCTGAGGACATTCAGAAGATTGGGTCGCGGCTGTTGCAGGGGCAAGCGACGCCGTGGGCGTTGAACCCTTGGTCGAAGACGGAGACGTTTAAAATCCCCGTTCCTTCTGAAGAGGCCGAGAAGATCAAAGCCGATCCGAAGTGGGGGGAGATTGGTGTCACTCCCAACGATGAGCAAGTCCAACGGGTCTACTCCCGCCGACTCTACCAAGAACTCTACGGCGGGAAGGCCAAGCAGGACGCCAAGACACCAGTGGTACCGATGTCCAGATGAGCTACACAGACGCGATTGATGACGTAGTCGCACTCCCCCGGCGCACAGCGCAAGCTCAGGCGATCGGTGCGATCGACGACAATCCTGAGAATGCGGCCCGCGCCTTGCGCCTCTCCCAGACCACCGGCGTTCCGGCCCCAGTGATCTACGGCGATCTCGACAACTTCGAACGGCAGAACAAGACCGCGCTAGCCGGGGACATCGTCAACAACAACGCGTTTATCTCGGATTACCTCGCGCGCAATCCAATGGCGTCGAAGGTTTCCAACGACGACTACGGCCAGTTGGACACCGTATCGCAGAGTGTGTTTAAGCTATCTCAACGCACTTCCAGCACTGGCGCGTTCCTTCGTGCGGCTGAGCGCGGTGCTATCCCAGCTATAGGTTCAATGCCTGCTATGGCAGCGGGTGCAACTATCGGCGCTGGCGCTGGTGCCTTTGGAGGACCCTTTGCGCCTGTTACAGTTCCCGTCGGCGCTGTAGTCGGTGGCCTATTAGGCGGCTTCGGTGCTGGTTATGCTATATCGATTGCGCAGGAATGGCTGCTCTCGCACGTTCCAGAAGCTCAGCTTAAGCTCTTTGGTTTAGACAAAGAGCAGCAGGCGATCGACAAAGCCTTACATCCAACAGCGCAGTTTATGGGTGGCATGGCTCCATTCTTGGCGGGTATGAAGCCGACTGCGGCTAGCCTTAGAGTGCGAACGATTGGCGCGGGCTTTGGCGCAGGGCTAGAAGCAGGAACGGAGCTTGCCTTCGAAGGCCATGTGGACCCGAAGAATGTAGCCTTATCCGCCGCAGCTGGATTCGGCTTTGCTACCCCCAACAAGGCGGGGCAGTATCTGTTTGATCTCGGGCATAAGATCACTCCGTGGATCAAGGCGGGACAGCATCCTCCAGCTGGGATCGACCCACTAATCGATGCAGTAAAGGCAGAACAAAACGTTGTTGACCTCAAGGACCTAAACGAGGCCTTGAAAGACGTACAACTCTCCGCCACCCGCGAACGCTCCCCAGAACTCTTTGGCGAGTTCCTTCGCCAGCATACCGATGAGAAGATCGGAATCTCGGTCGATGCGGTCCTCGAACTCTATGGCGATAAGGTTCCCCACCCAGAGGACGGTATCCTCGGCTGGATTCCAGGGATCGAACGGCAGCTGGAGCTAGCGTGGGCGACCGGCGGTGACATCATGGTCCCCGTTGCCGATTGGCTGGCGCGGGTGGACCCAAGCGTTGCGAAGGCGCTGGAGGACGGCACGCGGGTAAGGGAAGGGAACCTGACGAAGCTGGATGCGGAGGCCGCGAAGGAAGCGGCGGCGTTCGATGTCTTCCACGGCTCGCCGCATGAATTCGATGCGTTCTCGATGGAGAAGATCGGGACGGGGGAGGGCGCGCAGCGCTATGGGCATGGGCTTTACTTTGCTGAGAATCCAGCGGTAGGGAAGGACTACGCCTCCAGAGCGGCTGATACTCTTGTTGATGGAGTACATTACAATCCGGATTATCCGGTTCACCAAGCCGCTACTATGGTATTTGATTTAGGCACGCGCGAAGCGGCGATTGAGAAGATCAAACAGGATATCGCCCGAGCACCTGATGAGGAGTTTTATCAGGAAGTTCTACAGCGGCTTGAGAATCCAAAAGAGTTGCCTCCGGTCAAGCAGCTATCTAGCAATCTTTATAAAGTCTCCATCAAAGCCGACAAGGCCAAGTTCCTCGATTGGGATAAGCCGCTGGGGGAGCAGAGTCCTTACGTACAGGAGAGACTTAAAGTATTAGACATCGAACACGGCCCATTTGATCAAAAGGCTCCTTTGTCTGCCGCATATAGTATGATGGCCGATAGACTCGGCGGGGTAAGAAAAGGTGGTGATGCTGCCGCCTCCAAAGCCCTCCGCGAAGCGGGCATCCCGGGGATCAAGTATCTGGATCAGGGGTCGCGTCCTGGCCCTGGAGGAATGAATTCGGCGGGTATGAAACTTGACACCCCGCCTAAGACCCACAACATCGTCCTCTTCGACGAATCCCTCGCCGAGATCACCCATAAGAACGATCAACCCGTCCCCCGTCCGCCGAAGGACCCGGTTGAGGCGGTGAGAGAGGCCGCGGGGTTAGCACGGCCGCTGAGGGCGGAGCGGAAGCTTACACTACAGCGCAATTCTAATACAGAGAAAGTCTATGACTGGCAAACAACAGCCGGTGCAAATGACCACAGCTTTGATTTAATTGGCCCGGATGGTAAGCCAATTGCGAGTATTGCACTTACTGAACAGGATGGTGGTAAGAATTTATATGTAAATGAATTTGAAGGCGTTGAAGGGAATGTTACTAATAAACTTGGCACACGAGTGATGCTTGATGTATTACGCCAAGTTAAGATGGAGTTCCCTTTAGCGGAATCTATTTCCGGATTCCGCGCAGACGGAGCGCGGTGGTTTGGTGGTAAGAACCCTGGAGACGCTGCCAAGGTTACGATCAGCCTCAAGAACATTGAAGCCACGGTGCCGGATGCTGCGCCTGCCAAACCCCCCAAACAACCCATCACCATTGGCGAATCCCAGCCTTTCCAGACCGCTGCCGCTGGGGGCATGACCGAGGCGGTGTACAAGCGCATTGCGAAGCTTACCAACCAGCAACAGATCGATGACGTAGACTACTTTACCGCCCGTGCCCTTAAGGAACAAAAGCGCCGAGAAACCGCCGAGTGGAAGGCCGAGGAGGCCCGCATCCGTCCGGACGTAGTTGCCGAGATCAACGCCCGACCAGCAATTGCGGCGGATACTCTCCTCCGGGATGGGACCTACTTCGGCGAGGATATGAAAACCCGCGCCAGGATCGCCTCCGACTCCGTTCCTCCCGAGGTCCGCGAGGCTCTTCCCTTCTACTACTTCGAGAAGAACGGCCTACACCCGGATGATCTCGCGGCGCTGACCGGATTTGAGAACGGATCGCAGCTGCTGCTCTCCCTGATGGACCTACAGAAGGAGATCAGAGACTCCGGCAAACGCCCCGGCGATTGGAAGCGGGAGCTGATCAAAGGCGAGATTGACCGCCGGATGGCCGAGACTCACGGTGATCTCCAGAATAATATCCTCGACGCCGCGGTGGATCAGGTCCTCGGCGAGACCACGTTGGATATTCTCCATGAGGAAACTCTCGCCCTCGCGCTCGAAGCAGGCGCGCAGTTCACGATCCAGAAGGGGGAGATTAAGTCCTGGGTTCACGATCGGTTGATGGGAACCGCTCTGGCCCTTGTCTCCTCCAAGCGGAGCCTTGCGGCGGCTGGTCGCGCAGGCAAGGCGCTGGAAATGGGATACTTAAAGGACAATCCAGCGGAGGCCCTTCGACAAAAGGTTCGGCAATACGTCGCGGTGGTCGAGGCTCAGGAAGCCAGGAAGATCGAGAAGGCAGAAGCCCAGTTCGAGAAGACGGCCAAGCGGTTCTCCAACCGGGAGGTGAAGGGCGTAGATCAAGAATACACCGACTTCATCCAGGCGATGCTTATCGACGCAGGCCTACCGGTCAAGCGAAGCGTTCAGGAGCTTAAGGAAGCCAACGCAGCCTATGGTTCCCTGGAGAAGTTCGTTGAAGCCAAGTACGAGGCGGGGTGGGAGGTGGACGCCGCCTCCCCAACCAAGCCCCTTTCCCAAATGACCGTGGCCGAGTTCGATGAGTTCAAGGCGGGGATCGACTCCCTAGCCCACGTTGGCCGGGCAGAGAAGCTTATCACCATTGCTGGCGAGAAGATGGAGTTCGCGGACTTCAAAGAAGAGGTTATTGCCAACATTAAGTCTCTACCGCTGCGTAAGGAGACTATTAACAAGGCAGGGAAGCTCCTTTACGGCCTCGACGCAGGCAACGTCAAGATGGAACAGATTGCCAAGGACCTCGATCTCCGGCAGGAGCTAGGCCCGTTGTGGAATGCCATAATCCGGCCGATGGCCGAAGCCGAGGCGAAGCAGAATGTGCTGTTGACCCGTCTCGCCAAGCGCCTTGCTGAGATCAAGGAGATAACCCCGGAGTGGAAGAAGTCTCTAGACGACACCATTCCCCAGGAGTTTTTCTTCGATCCCCGCACGGGCGATGGCGCGCCGTTCGACCTGACCCGGCAGAACATGATCAACATCATGCTGAACTTCGGGAATTACTCGAACATCGACAAGGCCACGCGCGGTTGGTTTGGAAAGGAAGCTAAGGCAGGCGAAGCTAAGCTATGGCAATTATTCGATCAACACGCGACAAAGGAGGATTGGGAATTTGTTCAGCGGATTTGGAACGTATTTGAGGAATTTCGTAAGGAATCTGAGGTCATGTACAAGGACCTTTCCGGGTTGGCGCCGCGTTGGATCGAAAACGTACCGATCTCCAACAAGCATGGCGAGTTCGAGGGCGGTTATTTTCCAATCATCAATGACCCTTGGCGGTCAAATCAGGCGGTTTCCGTCGAACAGAAGTCTCAAGGCAACTTCTTCGGCCCGAACTACTACCGCGCCACGATAGGCAACGGTTACACCAAGGCCCGCACGGGGGTAGTGGATTACGTTGACTTTCAGAGTCCGATCGGAGAGTTGTCCGGTAAGCTCCAACAGATGATCCACGACATTGCGTTTCGGCCCGCGGTGATGGAGGCCAGGAAGGTGGTGTATGACAAGGACATTCGAAGCGCCATCAGGAACCACTACGGCCCAGAGTACGAGGCGCAGTTTGATCCCTGGCTCAAGGCAGTGGCCGGGCAGTTTGATCAGCCTGAGGCGGCCATTAAGTGGTACAACGCGGTGCTGCGGCGGGCGCGGTTGAACCTAGTTGCGCATGCATTGCCAATGAATCTGCGCGTGATTCTCTCTCCCAGCTTGGGTGAGGCCAACCCCGCCGCTGCGGGTAGGTTCTACGCGCAGCACTCCGATAACGTCGCGCTTGCCCACGCCAAGTCGCAGGAAATCCCCCACACCTTCATGAACATGGACCGGGACTTTCGGGAGAAGGTGGAACAGTTGGTTCGAGACAAAGGTATGTCTGGGCTCCAAGCCGACGCGGTTCGGCTGACCTTCATGCCAATGGTTCACGTTGAGCAACAGTTCCGAATGATTACCTTCGTGGATGAGTACAAGCAAGGGCTAGCGCGAGGCCTGAGCGAAACCGATGCAGCGGCCGTTGCTGACTCTTCTGTTCGCGAACGCCACGGCTCCTCAGCGGTATTCAATCTCCCCGCGATCATGCGTGGGAGTGAGGCCATGAAGATGGCGACGACGTTTATGGGTTTCTTTAACACGATGTATCAAGGTTCGCGCCAACTTCCTGGGAATCTTCGCCGCGGTGAGTACGGCGAGTTTATGAAGAACTACTGGACCTTTATTGCGGTCCCGGCGCTCTTCGGCGCGATCTTGTTCAACCAAGAGAGCAAGGAGAATAGAGAGGCGCCGTTCTTCAAGCGGTGGGCGAATAATGTAGGAAAGGCGCTAGCCCTCCAACCCTTGCAGACCGTTCCGTTCATTCGTGAAGCGGCGAACTACGTCTTCGAAGGGTTTACCCCGCGTACTCCGATCGAATCGATCCTTACCGCCGCAGGCACGATCTGGTCGGAGGGGAAGCGGGTTTACCAAGGCAAGGAAATGCAGAAACCCATTCAAGCCGGAGCGAACATCATCGGCCTTGGCCTTGGCGTTCCAACAATGGCGCAGGTGGGTCGCACCGGGCAGTATGTCTACGATGTTAACAAGGGCCGCATAAGGCCGAAGAACATTCTCGAATGGTCCTCAGGAATCATCAACGGCCCACCACCAAAGAGGTAACCAATGGCATGGCCTGCGGTAAAGCAACCGTTCACACAGACGGCCTTCCAGCCCTACGTCGCCGGGCTCGTCTGGAGCAGCTGGCGGCCGGGGAAGATCGTCTGGCACAACACTGCGGCACCGAGCCTTGAGCAATGGTTGAAGTCGGCTAGGGAGGATGTGCGAGAGGGAAGGATTCCTGGCACCAGCCGGATCAATAGCCTGGAGTATTACTTCTGGAAACTGAAAGGGTGGAAGGGCGCGCCGCACCTCTTCATCGCGCCCGACTTCATCTGGGTGTTCAACCCCCTCACCGCGCCAGGGACCCACTCTCCAAGTTACAACAACACCGCGCTGGGGATCGAAATGGTCGGTGACTTCTCGAAAGAGGACGATGACTCTGGCGACGGGCTCAAGGTGAAGAACAACACGATCAACGCAACGGCGGTGCTGTGTTCGACCCTGGGCCTCGACCCAGCTGAGGCGATCCTCCTCCACAAACAGGATCCATTTACCACCCACGATTGCCCCGGGAAGGACATCGCGGAGGATAAGCTGCAGATGATCCGGGCCGTGAACGATCTAATGTCCGGTGGGGAACATAACCCGGCCGCAACCGCGGCGATCATTGCGGGGGTCCAACCTCCATCAGTACCCGAACGGCGTGGCAAGACCATCACCGCCGACCTCAACTTCCGGCGTGGCTCTGGAGCAGATACCGAAATCATCGGCTCCCTGCCGAAAGGCACGGTAGTCACCATCCTCGACGAAGCCAGGAATGAAACCACGGCTTGGCTTCGGGTACGAACACCTGCCGGGTATCTCGGCTGGGTTAGTGGTAGACACGTTGAAAGGATATAAGGATGAAGATTTTGTATAACGCCCTTATCGCAATCTCGATCGCCAGTGTAGTCTCTGGGTGTACGGTGGAGCAGGCAAAGGAGGTGCAAGCACAGACTGTCGCGGCGTGTAAGTTCCTGCCGACCATCGAGACAATCAGCGCGATCTTCACCCAGAGCGCCTATCTAACCACTGGCTCCGCAATTGCGAGTCAAATCTGCAACGCAGTCACCAACCTCCCCCTCGCCGACGGCCCTGGTGGCCGGGTGCCGCGGGTTGGTAATGTGGTTGTTGTGGGAAGGTTCGTTAAATGAACCTGAATACCAAACAAGTAATCGCTATCGTCATGGTAATCCTTGGGGTCCTCACCGCGTCCACCGCGCAGTTGACCGATATTGTAGGGCCACATATGACGAAGTTGGTTGCCGGACTCGCGGGCATGACGAACACCGCGTTGGCTGGAATCCTCGCTGTTCTCACCAGCCAAAACAACACGGTTAAGGATGTCCTCGCGATGCCTGGGGTAGAGCGACTCCAGGTGAATGAGCAGTCCAACCAAGTCCTAGCCTCGATTGCGGTGGACCCCACGCAACCTAAGATCGAAGCTACGGCTTCGTCAGACGCGGCCGTTAACCGAATCGCTGTGAGCTAAATGCAAGAAACGACGGTGCTTATTGTCGCCATCTTGACTGTGCTTCTTACTTGGTCCGCGACTGTCGCTGGGCTAGTGCTTTGGCTCACCGGCAAGTTTCGGGATGTGGAGAAGACGATCTATCGAGAGGATGATAAGCACCGTCGATTACACGGCGGAATCTTAGACGATCATGCAATAAGAATACAGAAGCTAGAACTTTACGCCTTTGGATTCACTAAGGCGCCTTAGACTCCACAACCGCGCGCCACCGCCGCTGTCCGGTCTTGTCTGGCTGCGAGCCTTCGATCATTCCGCTCCGCTCCATCACCTCAATCACCCGCATCACCGAGTGAATCGGCACGCGTTCGCGCGCGAAGTTCACCACCTTCTGTTCGGAAAGGCCGGTAGGCCCAGCGACCATTATGTAGTGAAGGATTTCCTCCGTGGCCTTACCGTCGGTGCCGCTGGCTCCCGCCTTGAAGATATCCGGCATGTTGCTCTCCGCTTGTACCAGCCAATTCATCGCGCGGTTGAAGTCCTCGCGGGTGAGGAGGAGAGTGTTTCCTTTGTCGATCGCTGAGATCATCGAGAGTTTGTAGAGGTTCACTCGGCGGCGGGAGTTATAGTGGATCAACTTCGGGTGGTTGGGCGCGGGCGCTTCGCCCAGCTGGCGCCAAGCGTTCACTAACGTGATGTAATCCTTAGTGACCTTGAACTCACCGACCTGGGAATTGATGACCCGGAGGTCGTGCACGAGATCAGGCGGCAGGCTGCGATTGATCTTCGCGAAGTCATCACCAACGATCCGTTCGTCGCTGAAAACCATAACCATGCGTGAAGTGAGCCCTTGTCCCCAGGCGGATTCGGGCATGGTGTCCATGAGATTTGAAGGGGTCGATCCACAGAGAATGGAAAGTTGCGGGGACTTGATCTTGATCTTAATATCTCCGCCACGGCGTTCATGTCCATAGGGGTCGGGATCGTAAAACGCCGATATGCCATCCGCCATTTCCTTATCAAACTTGTGCATGAATGTCCCGAGTTCATCGGCGATGATCGCGACGGTGTTGTACTCGAGTTGCGCATCGGGCATCCGCATGATTACTCGCTTGCATCGCGTCAGCACGTCCACCAGCGAGGCGAAGGTAAAGCTCACCGGGGCGATGTGAAACTCTGGCACTTCCGCAAGCATCTGCTTGGCCATACGGATCGTGCGTGTCTTCCCTGTCCCCGGATGTCCAATGAGAACCACATAGAGATTCGGAAAGATCGGCGAGGACGTAGTGATCCACACCTTCTGCTCAAGCGCCGCCCCGATCGCGGAGATAGCGGCCCATTGACGGAAGATATGCGGAGCGTCGAGGTTATCCGTGTGGTCTACGAACCGCTCGATCCAACTCTCACACTTTCGGCCCCCGCTACCGTTTACGATCGAGGAGGTGGACAGGTTCACTCCGTTTACGTCCTTGGTCCCCTGGTATGTACTCGCGGAGCCCGTCTGGGTTCTTCTTTGGATCATACTTCCCTCTGTTCCAGCCGACATTGCAATCAACGGGTATTTCTAAAACGCGGCCGTGCTTGAGTGGGATGGGGTGTCGGAGGTTTTCGAGTAGGATTGGGATGATTTCATCTTCTCGCTCTTGGGGGTACTGGAAGGTGAGGGCGTCGTGATCGTGCATCATAACGGTAGCGATACCGAGGCGCCAAATCTTGAGCATCACGGTGTTGACGATATCCGCGAGGGACCCCTGGGGATCATAGGCCACCGCCTCGCGGAAGGTGGAGAGGTCATTCCGCCTCCCCCAGAACTGGCGCTTGCGGCCGGTAAGGGAGATCAGCTGACCGGTGGTGCGGAGTTGGTTATCCACCCACTCGTGCCAGCGCTTATGCGCAGGAAAGGCTTTGAAATACTTGGGCTGAAACTCCCGCACGAGGTTCACCGGGACCTTTGCTTGCCCCGCGAGTGTCTCCGGCATCCCGGCGTAGTTCGATCCGTGCCCAATCTTCTTGCACATGAACCGACGATCGTAGTGACGGTAGAAGGGTTGTTCGGCGAGCTTCTTATCCACCTTCGGATTTCCTGTCCAAGGGTAATCTGGCCAGACAATGATCGCGACGTTGGTGTGGAGATCGCCGGATTCCACTGCGTCTAGAAAGGCGCCGTCCTGAAACAGATTCCACTCAATCCCCCCGACACAGTAGCTCTCCCCCGACTTCGTATCGAACTTCGCGAACTTCTGCTTGGGGTCAGAGATAAAGATCGACCTTAAACCCTCCTCCACGTTCTGGAGGTTCCCTCCGGTGCCGAACTCGGAGAGGGAGGAGGAGAAACGGCCGGTGTTGGTTCCGGCAATGTTGTAGCTGGTGCGGATTCTCCCATCGGGATCGATAGCGGTTCGGAGGACGGAGATTTTCTTTGCGAGGTCTGAGATCGTATTAATATGAGCGACGATAGACTTGGCGATAGTGTAGGCTTCGAGCTTTTCCCTTGCGGCCCGGTCGGTCGTTGGCCTCCCGCCTTTTGAAACAGGAGGGATTCCAAGGATGTCATAAAAAAGCCTAGCTCGGTCGGCGCTACTCCGCCAATTGAACGACGCGAGGCCAACGCCGTCCAGTACAATCCGCTCGAGATTGCGGTTGAGGAATTCAATCTTCTCGTGGTACTCATCGATCACCTCTGCCTTTCGGGCTTGGTCTACGAGAACACCGCGCAGGCGCATTTCAAGCGCGGGACCTTGGAGTTCGCGGGAGAAGGAGTAGGTCGCGGCGGTGTGGTTGTCGAGTTGGGGGAGAAGGGCAGAGAGGACCTCGGCGGTGACGCAGCAGTCGAGGCCGTTATAGATCATTTCCCTTTCAAAGGGGCCGAAGTCATCAGGACGCGCTTCGTGAGTTTTAACTATTTTCATGCATCACGCTTAATCGTTTCATTCGCCTTCCGCTCCGACTTCCAGGCACCCTCATCGGAAAAAATTGAGCCCAGGAACGCCAGCCCCTTCAAACTCTCTGGCTGCAACGCATGCGATAGCAGCATGGTGTCCTCGCTCGCGCCGTAGACCTTTATCCCATAGGCTCGCCAGAGGAAGGCGATGTCGTAGAGGCCGTTTTGGAAGACCTTGCGGATTGTTCCATCTTCGAGAATTCCTCGGACAATTTGCCAAGCCTGAATTTCAATTCCCGCGCTTGGCCAATAGCACTTTCCCTTGCTACGGGAGTCATCGAATGGAACAACGATAGCACGACTCGGGTCTGGAGAGAAGCCAATACATGTAACTCGGCTTCTACTTGTTTCAATGTCAACCGAAAGTATTTCGCACGGTTTAATAAATTGCTCTGTGAACGCGAGGATGTCCTCGATGCTTGGCTCAATCCAAATTTCCCTCTGTGGCCTTCTGATCTCCGGGTACTCTGCCTCTCTAGCCGCCTTCATCAAATCCGCGACAGTTACGGGCCGAAGCTCCCACTGACGAAGTACAGCAGCAGGGTGGTAAGTAGGGAGTAGCTTAAAATCAGCAACGGTATGAGTACTAGCCCTGGTCGATCCTCTAAGCTTCGAGACACCAGTAGTACCACTAAGAGCCCATAGAGCAGAGTTACCAAGGCAGATAACCAAATTAGGATTATGCTCCACCAGTTCATCGCCAAGCCTTTCTAGCTCCCCGGCAAACTCCTTCCGCACGAACTTTCCCTTCACCAACGCTGGGTATCCAGGTATCCCCTCTCCCTTCGGGCCGCATAGGGCCTCGATCTTATTCCCCGGCGGATGGAGTTGGAACACGTTGGAGCGGTAGAACTCTGGATGCATGTTCCAGACCGCGTCGATCAGGAGCGGGTTCGAGGTCTGAAAGTATTTGTTGATGTAGTCGTGGTCCATCGCAGTGAGGGTTAGCGCGCCGGCCTCGTTGAGCATTCGCAGGAGTTCCACGCCCGAGGCTCCAACGAATCCCCGGCCGATGCGAAGTTCGTTGTCGCCCATGGCCTCCCCCAAAAGGAAGGTCTTAATCAACTGATAAGCTCTTCGTTGCGGTTTCTTCGGGGTCAACCATCACACGCCTCCGATCCTAGTTTGGCATAGCCTGCAATATCGTCCCAATGGTCCTTTATGCTCGGGTTCTGCACGGTGCGGGAAATTTTGAGAAAGATCATGCACAGTGCGAGACGTTGTGCTGGATACATCGGGAACCGACCAATCGCGCGTGAGAGATCATCCCAAACCTGCGCGCCGGTGGCGAAATCACCGTGGGTCCGTTCGCGTTCGGAGAGTAGTCGGTCACGCTGCAAGGGCGGCTTAATGTCCTCGGCGGGGCGATCGAAGTCTATCTTCGGCCGGTTGTCAAAGTTGTCAGTGGGTTTGTCCATCTATCCCTCCTGTTAAAAGAAGCGCCCGGTGGGACGCAAGACCTACCCACCGGGCTCGGGCGTTAGCCCTACTCTGCCGCTGCGGTGCTACCGACGCGGGCGAAGATCATCGTGCCGTCCTCGGAGGCTTCGTGACGGATGGTGAAATAGCACTGAAGGCCGTTCACCTCCTGCATCCGCTGGCGCAGGGTCATCGAGTCATCCCCAGCGCCGAGGTGGTCGAGGAACTCCTTGAGCCGCCAGACCGCAGCTTCCGTGTGGTAGTAGGTGTTCTTGATCGATTTCCCCGCGATCCCGCCGACTTCTTCGAGGGCCTCAGGGTCCACGTCATCCATTGCTTGGAGGAAGTTCAGCGTGTATTCCGAGAACTCGGTCTGCTTCTTTGAGGATTTGTCAATCCGCGGCAGACCGTTGACGACGCCAAGGTAGGTGCCGATCGGGTAGGGCTTCGGCCGTTCGATGGAGGAGGAGGGTGCGTCGAGGAGGGAGGAGAAGTTGGGTTGTGCTTGGGCCATTGGTTACACTTTCCTTAGTTGTGGTTTCACTATTGTTGGCTTGGGCGCGGTGGTGGTAGCCGGCTGGCCACGGAGTACCGCGAAGAACTCCGCGAGGCCAGTCTCTATGTCGAGACTCTTCCCCGCGAACGCTCCAGGTCGGGGGTTGGCAAGGTCGATCATTGGGTCGGATTCCAGCTGGATCGTGCGTTTACCTCCTAGGTTCTTGTAACGGATGTAGCTCGGGAAGTATTGGGGGATCTTTGGGCTAAGCGCTTTCCCAACTCCCTGAGGGAAGATTTTCTTCGTCCCATCGGGAAGGTCCAGTAACGTTCCGTGAGCAATGACGATGACGTTGGTTTCGAAGCTTTTGGAAGTCAGCGTGGCGAGGACGTTCTCGATGGAGTCTTGAGCGTCGCCGTAGGTGGCGCGCGGATCGTTGTGCCCGGTGAGCGGCTCGCGCCAGTCGTAGCAGGCGTCGCAGAGGCGCGAGAGCGAGTCGATCACGAGGATGCACTCCGGTCCCCAGGTGTAAGGCTTACCGAAGTCGTACTCCACCCCGTCCTCGGTGTACTTCCAATGATCAAGGAGCTTGATCGCGTTGATGTAGGCCACTGGCGCGCCGTCGATGATCGGTCCTGCGGGAGTCATCTTGCGCTTGTCTCGAACGGTACGCACCTCAACGTTGTCGATCATCTGTGGGCACTCGCGCTTTACAAGGCCTACGAGGATGTCCAAGAGGTTGTCGAGGTCAAGAATGCGGAGCTTGTACCCGGCTTTGACTAGCGAGACGAGAGACCCTGTCTTGCCGGACTTGGCGTCGCCGAGAAGGAGGAGCTTGACGTAGTCGTTGGATTGGTGGTTAGCGAGGGAGGGCATCAAATCACCTTCTCAATCATGATCTTAATTCGATCACCGGGGTTAAATGGAGGACGCTCGCCGCCGAAGTTTAGCGATTCCCAACTGCCTTCGAACTGCATGAACCAACGATCGCCGATCTCTTCGATCTTGCGTACTACGGTAAAGATCAAGTATCGTACCTCTACCGTGGCTTCAACGGGTTCCATCTGTCCTCCGGCGCTAGCTTTGTGAAACTCCCCGCGAGTAGCTTCTCTCTGACCTGCGGGCTCTTCGAGCAAATCTTCCTGAACTTACACCCGCCGTAGTTTCCGCACGCCGTGTCGTTCATCGGCCAGTAGCCTTGGGTAGCGTAGTGTTCCGCAAGGGATAGGAGTTGGGTAAGGTCTTGCATCCACTCCTCTAGCTGATCCGGCGTGCGATAGGTGAACCCACGCTCGAAGTTGTTTGGTTTCTCCAGCAGTACCTGCGCCGCGTCGATGATCACGCCCTTCACTGGGGAGCCGAGGATGATTTGCGAAGCAAGGGTGTAGAGGGTCATCTGGTTGGAGGGAGAGAACTGATCGAAGAAGTAGGTGCCGATGGTGGAGAGGGAAGTCTTCCGGTCCATCACGTAGAGGGAGGATTGGAAGTCAACAACGCGATCGAGGTGACCGGAGAGGAGGTAGGGTTGGGGCGAGAAGCTGGATTCCTTTAGTATCTCTGGCTCTACATCAATCTGCGCTGCGGTGGGTCCCCAATCTAACTCGAACCGGAAGCTAAGCTCCACCGCGGGCCTTCCATCTTCTAGCACGAAGGTCTTAGCGGGATCGTCCGCGAACTTATCCAGGTAGTCGATCACAAGCTGCACAATCGACCCGCGGTTCTTATACTTCCCCGCGCGGGTGTCTTCGTCCACTTCCCAATCGTGAACGCGGCCGAGGAGGTTGCGAACGCAGACAATCATCGCCTCGTGGTGGGTCGCCCCGCCGAACTTGCTCACGTCGTACTCCTGCAAGGCTTGGTGGTACTCGATGCCGAAGCGGAGGTGGATGGACTCGTCCTTCCCGCCCCAGCCTTCGAGCATTACGTATTGGTAGAGGCGGGGACAGGTCTTGAACATACCTAGGGAGGTGCTGTCCCAGGCGTATTGGATTTGTGTACCGGGGAGATAGGGCGATTGCACAGCGCCGGTGAGGTTGGTGGGGGCGATGTTCACAAGGCACCGTGCTTAAGCAGGCAGTCTGCTGAAATGCAATTGCCTTCTGGATCAACCTGAATGGGGCCGCAACCCTCGCAGAGAACAACAGCGTATAGACCTTGAACCACATCTTCGGGTTTGGTAATTCCCCGCAGATCATTTTCTGAAAAGCCCATATCCTTGGAACATTGCTCACAGAAGTCGGCCATTAGATGCGCCTCCGTGTCAACGGCGCCGCCTTCGGCTCAGCCTTCACCATCCCTCCGAGCAGCGCCGCGATGTCCAGCTTCGGTCCTGTGTCCTTGCTCGCGCGCTTGGCTCCGCCCGCTTCGCGGTTGGCCCGCTGCTGGCGGTGGTAGGCGATGATCTTGTCGATGTCTTGGTCGGAAAGGCCGAGAGGATCGGCGTCCATCAGGAGGTCGAGGTCATTACTCACGGTGTAAGTCTCCTATGGTTCGGCGGGGAGTAGGTTTGAGCGTCGCCGCGTGCCCTTGCACAAGCGTGCGCACCGTCTCCGACCAGCCCCAGCCGTAGTGCTTCTCTAGCGCGGCGCAGTCGGCCTCGAATAGGTTGAGGGTCACCTTGCGTAGCGGCGCTTCGGGTTGCTTAGGCATTGCTCGGTAACTCCGTTGCGCGCTTAATCACAAAGACCTCGTCGCCGTTAGGGCAGAATAGCATCAGGTCGTCCAGCCGTGGGTCCTTCGCGTCGCTCCGCGCTTTGTACATCTGCTTCCGGAACTCCTCGCGCGAGTCCGGCGGATCGATCTTCACCGCGATCCCCATTTCTTTATCCAGCGCGGTGATCCAGTATTGGAGGTAGTCGATGCGCAGGGCCATTAGATTCTCCGAAAGGCTATGCGGGGAGTATCAACCACCTCCGGCCCGGTGAGTTGCTTCACTGGCTCGTAGGAGACCAACGGCGGGGCGGTGGAGAGGGGCTCGATCTCGATCCGTTCCAGGTTGGTGCGTTCGAGGTAGAGCCAAGTCTGGCCGTCGCTGTCGGTTTTGATCCGGATCACCAGGGGGTCGTAGACCGACGCGCCGTGAAGCGGGTGGCCGCGTTCGTAGGTATCCGAGTTATCCCGGCGGTCGATCGACCGAGCCTGATGCAACCGCATCCGCATGTAGGTGGCCTCGTCGATCCCAGGCTGTTTCACCCGGATGCCCTCCGAGTCCTCCAGCGCCCGGTCCATTATTTCGCGGCAATCGGCGTAGCTACCGCGGGATTGGGAAATGGTCACTTTGAGGCTCCTGCGTAAGGGATTAAGCGGGGACGGCGACGGCGGACTCGCCGCTTGGAGTTGGTTAGTTGAAGGTGGCGAGCTTTGTTCGCGAGGTACCAGCGATGGTTGGCAAGGGCTTTGCAGGCAAGGCAGCGGCCGCCGGAGTGTAGGTGACCGCGTTTGCACTCAGTTACCACCGGATGTCTCCGCTCGCGATCTCGTAGAGCTGATCCCGGCTCCGAGTCGTAATCACATAATCAAGGTTCTTGTCTTGGTCCGAAGGCGGACCGAACCTACCGCGCACAAGCGCTGGGTCCAGATGGTAGACCGAGGAGAACTCCAGCCCCTTGGCCTTATGCCCGGTCATCAGCTGGATGCGGCCGCGCTGGGCGAAGAGGTGCTCGGCGTAGGCGATCGCGGTGTCCAAGCTTGTCGACGCGCGCGCAAAGGTCCGCATGCACTCCGCAAGATCGTGTGCGGTGGTGGAGTTACGCGCCAGCTTCTCTTCCTCCCAGGCGGTGATCTCGCCGAGTAGGGTAGCGCGGGACATCCCACCGTCCCCCAGCTTCTTCATCATCGCGATTAGCTTGGGACCAATGTCAGAACCAGCAACAGAAACACTGCGACCGCTAGCCAAGAGGCTGAGTGCAACGGAGAATAGGGGCGCGTTGTTTCGACATATAATAGCAGCATCGTCACTAATAGAAGTGCTGTCAAGCCGATCCAGAGCAGCAACGGAGCCTCCTTCTTTGAACCAGCGGAACTTGGGAACGTGCCACCGCGCGTGTTCGACGATGGCGGAGGGGCAACGGAAGCTTATGGAAAGGTCCATTGGGGTCATGGAGAACTTCTTCTCATGATCGGACATGCCGTGGACGTTTGCGCCGCGGAAGGCGTAGATCGATTGGTTAGTGTCACCTACCCCGATCAACCGGCGGTCGCCAACGAGCTTCTCGATCATGTAGAGGTTCACCGGGTTGAGGTCTTGGTATTCATCCACGAGGACCAAGGGGAACCGAGGGAAGTTACCGCCGAACAGCGCGGGCATGTAGATTTGATCGTTGTAGTCGATCACGCCTTGGTAGGCTTCGCGGATCGAAGCGGTTAGCAGGGCGTCGATCAGGTCGCAGACGAGATCGTCGGGTTCTTCTTCGAGAGAGGCGTGGAACTTGGCGGGGGTGATAAGCCGCTTGGCGGTCGGGTACTTCCCTTCGGGGACGTAGCCCAGGGCCTTAGCGCGGCCGACGCCGTTGACGATGTCCCAGAAGGAATCCCAGATGGGACCTTGCTGCGCGCGGGGCAGGTCGTTGATGATCTTGCGCAGCGCATCGGGGATTTTCTTTGAGTTGAGAGTGAGGCGCTTCGAGCAAGCGGAAGCCCAGATGCGGTGACCGAGGGAGTTGAAGGTGCGGACGGTGGTGGTGGAGAGCATACGCTGAGTGGCTTCTTCGGCGTTCTTCTTGTTAAACACGAGGTAGAGGATCGGCCGTTCGTTGACGGACCGCTCAATCAACTCAAGGGTCGAGGTTTTCCCCGTCCCTGCGTAAGCCTGCATCATGATGTTGTCGTCGGTGGACTCGGCGCGGGAAAGGATGTCGAGTTGTTCGTCGGTGGGGGATAGGTCGGTAGTAGGGTGATCAAGCATCAGACTTTCCTCCCAGCATACTGAACTTCGTTTCGGCCAAGGACTTGATAGCTCGACTTGTGAAGGTGGGAGACGATGAAGCCTGTGGCGGCGAGCTTGGCGCGGGCTGGAGTTGGCCCAAAGCCGTTGGTGCAGGGCGAGGGCGGGGTTGTTAAGTCTGGGAACTCGTTCTGATAGGCTTGCGCAAGATGCTTGGCGCGGAGCTTGGCCAGTTCGAGTGAGCGGGCTTTCCAATTCATTAGGTGCGTGACTCCCTATTCTGCCCTTATAATACCACAACCTGAGGTAGAAATCAAGGGGAAAGTTCTCCGAACGCGTTAATCGTTGACAGCGCGTGGGTAGATGGTGAAGGAATTCGTCGCGAAGCTGCTGGCGATGTCTCCCTTGAACTCGGCTCGCTGCATTAGCTGGCCCTTCCAGTAAGTGACGTCCGCCTCCTCGCCTTCAAGGATCACCTTCACCAACTTAGGCTGGCGGCCGAATGGTTCGTTGCTCATGACATCTTCCTTTGCGCGAACACGGTAACCGACTTGACGGTGAGGCCGAGTTGCTCGCTGACTCCCAGCCAGCCGATGGCCATCTTGCGGTTGTCGTTGGCGTTCTCAAGGTGCGCGAGCATCGCAGCGGCCTCTTGGGCTTTGCGCAAAAATTCAATCAGCTTGGAGAACTCTTCGCCGGAGGTGGGGACACTCATTTGCGCCTCTTGAGGTTGTAGGTCGGATCGTTCTTGTAGGTCGGCTCTTGCGAAGCCACGAGAGTCATTTGGGCCTTAAGCACCATCTTCTCCGCAGGGATCGCGCGCCCCGACTTGCCATAGACCGGCAGCGATGGATCGCGCCAGGATGGCCGGGTGTCGAGTGGGAGGGGTCGGCGTTTCATAAGCGACGCCTCACAAGTGGCGCCTGTGGTCTACCAAGGCCCAACAAACCAAGAAGCGAACCTTGTGCTTCACTCTCCGGCTCCGCGAGGTGGACTTGATCCATCGCGGCTTGGTAGTGGTCGGGGTGGCCGTCGGGGGGTGGCCAGTCGTTAAGGATGTCCTCGATTGAGAAGCCGTGGGTTAAGTCTTGGTGCCAGAAGGGATAGGCCCGATGGCCGGAGGTGGGGATTATCCACCATGGCGCTGGGTCCGTTGGAGTACCCTCAGTATCAAGGATCACCGCGATGTCGAAGGCGGGGATGCCACGCACGAGGTGGGCGATGAGGTAGGGGTTATTCATTTCTTGCTCCCGTCGATTGTCTCACCGACAGCGCGCATCTTGCGGTCAGCCATCACGGCTTCGTAACGAACCTTCCTCAACCACGACGCTGTGATCTCCATCCGCAGCGCGAGATCGGTCGGCGCGTCGTCAGCCAAGTCGCCCAGAAGGTCGGCTGCGTACTCGCGATCCTGGTCCGTGATCTTGCCAAGCTCGGAATCATATGGCCGCTTCATCGTTCCTGCTCTCCCGGCGCTTGTGACTGTTGAATGAGAGCTGCCCGGATTTCTGGCCGGCGGTTGTGAAGCAGCACCATCAGGCGCGAATTGTTCTGCCGGTTGAACTGAGGAAACTTAGCGATGGTGTGCTTGTGTCCGGTAGCATCCGGCTTGGATGCTATGCGTGTCGGGTTTGCGGTGCCGCCGTCCTGCTTCTCCCAACGCCCTGGAGTGGCCTTCGTGTAAGCCGCATCAATTTCAGCGATGAGCTTTGCGCTACCGTCTCGATCGGTTGCCATGTGCAGTTCGTCATCGAGAATGCCGTCCTTTTTTGCTCCGGTCTGCATTCTGCTGATCACCGCACATTAGATCAACCCCTGCTTCTTCAATATCTCCCGGACCACCGCGCGCTGTGTCTTGGAGAAGTCTTTGATAACCGTGGGCTCACGAACCGGCGCGGTGGGAGAGAACTTCCCTCGTGAAGGCTTCGGCTTCACCGCCTCGTAAGCCGTGCGCATTACCTTGAGCGCTTGTGCTAGCCCGCCTTCGCTAAGCTGGTAGCTGAGGATGTACGGTGGCCCTTCCACCGACGGTAACTCGACAAAGACGTTGTAATCGTCCACCCAAGCGACGACCGCGTAGGGAGGCTTGGCTGTGGAGAGAGGAACGCCGCTCATACCCGCCTCCAAGGCTTGGTCTGTTCGTTAATAATCAGCTTGTTCTGTTCAATCACAAACTCCCGCGCCGCCTGTTGACGGTTGGCGTCCAGGCTAGGTGATAAACTAGGCTCAAGCAACTCAACGGGTGGGGTTGAAGAGCTAAATGGATCGTGCCACTCCCCAGTATCGTAATTGTAGAACCATGCGCTGTCGCAGCGATCTACCATCACCCCGAGCATCTTCCTATGGCGACAAGTCGGTCGAACACCAGCTGGGCAATCGCACTCGGAAAGGGAGACAGTGTAGGTAGCCTCGGGGTTGAGGTCATCGTCGAACTTGGTGATCTGATAGCCGGAGTCGGAGGAGCGGAGGGAGTAGAGGATCATGGCTTAATACCTCTCGGTAAGAGCGTCATCACGGCGCCGCTCGCGTTCATCGTCAGGGTCCCGCGCCCAACCATGTAGGGGGCAGTACTTGTCTGTCTTTGGTTCAGGGGGTCGGTGTCGTAGGCCGTGGCGCTTGGTATAGAACAGGTACAACCTTGCGTGTGGGCTTCTTCGGTGCAGGGTTCGGGGAGGTCGGGGAGGTTCATGACCCCTTCCTCCTGAACTCTAACCGATCCTCAAGCTCCTTGGCGAGGTCGGTGAGGGAGAGGGTATCGCCAGTAGTGTGGTCAAGAAGCTTATCCCCGGTATTAGCCACTGTTAGGACATCATACCCCGCCTCCTTCGCGATGTTGACCAGTTCGGTTTCGAGTTCGCGCCAGTTCACCAGTACCTCCTGCTAAACACAACCTTGTAGAGAATGAAGGCGATGAGGATCGCGGCCACGCTTATGGGCCAGTGAGGATCAATCACGTTGAAAGCCCCTGTGATCTAACCCACGCGATGCGGCCTCGCCCTCGTATTCCTCAGCTTCGCCCACGCGCGAAGTAGCGCGCAAGGTAGCGTGTCCCTCCGCTGGCGGGAGCCCTTGCGTGTGGAAGCTCTGGCGCGCGACCTGCTCTAGCCACGCGCGGAAGGTAGGATGGGAGTGGTGGGGTCTGTCCACGGTAGGTTCCTCCGATTATGCTACCACTATAGCACAAAAGGTGAACAAAGTCAAGGCTTAAATTCCCTTATGGGATAGTGGCGTTGGGGGATGGTCGAGCGCCGCTACGATGGGCCTACGGTCGCTTGCGCGGCTTGCTGGCGCGCTTGGCGAACCGGGCTGGTAGGATGGCCAAGGGGCGAGGTAGCGCGAGCCCTTGGGGCGTAGAGGGGCGTTCGCGTTTTGTTCCACGCGAGCAAATAAAAAGCCCCGGACAGCGTGAGCCATCCGGGGCTTGTTGGGGTCAGCGCAGGTTAGGCTTGCGTGGTATAGACGTACTTACCGGCTTCGCTGTCCCAGTGATGGGGCTTGTTGAAGTCGAAGGGCTTGGGCTCCTCAACTGGCGCAGGCTTGTTAGCTTCTGCCTCACGCTCCCACCAAGGCTTGTCCTCGATAGGCGCAGGTTCGAAGGTCGGTGCAGTACCGGGAAGGTCTACCGGGCCTTCACCGAGAGGGATCGGGTATTCATCTACAGGCGGCGGATTGTAGAGTTCCGGCGCAGGCTCCACAATCTTTGGCGCAGGATGGTCCCCTCCCACAAGCCCAAACGCCGACTTCGCGAAGCTCTTGATCTCGTCCAGCTTCTCCTTCGCCTCCTTCGCGTCATCGAGGGCCTTCATCGCCTCGTTGGCGTAGTCGTCGCGTTCCTTGCGGGTAGTGGCGAGTTGTTCGCGCAGGTCAGCGATCGTCTTGTCACTACTCTCGATTGAGGCAGCAAAGCGGTCTTTCTGCGAGGTGACCTGAACAAGCTCGTTCTGTGCTTGGGATAGCTCGCTCTGAACCTTGTCCCGCTGGTTTCGCAACTCTGCGAGGTGCTGATCCAAGTCTCGGTTGCGGTCGCGGACATACGCGATATCCGCCTTTAGCTCTCCGATCTCTCCGCGAAGGGTCGTAACCTCGCGGTTCATCTGGGAGAGTTGGAGGATTGAGTCCAGCCCTTGCTTGATGATCTGCTGGACCTTGTTCATGTCTTCCTCCGTAGGGATGGGGCTGACCTGTACAGCCGTGGTTCCATCGGTCATGGTAGGATTTCCTGTTGCTTGGTTGAAGGGGTAGAAAGGAAGTGCGGAGTGATCCTGGGGCTACGCTACCTAGCCTTATAGGTATGTAAGCGTCCCGCATTGCTCACTCCGCCTGATGCTACTGGCATCGAACTAGCTACGTTCAGTCACCTAGCATCCTATGACTACGTGATAGATCGGCTGAGTGCGATTGCGGAAGATTGGGGTAGCGTGCAATCGCACTCAGCTTCTTCGTACCATTCGTTCACATTGCTGCTAGGCTTGAAGGCGCGTGAAGCCTTCGGTAGTTAGGCGCGTGCGCCGGGCTTCTGCCGAGTAGCGGTCTTTCCAGCCTGCTTGGCACTAAGCTGAGCCTTACGGTCAGCCTTGTCCTTCTCAGCCTTCGCGACCAGCTTGGGGTCAGCCTTGATAAGCCCGGAGATGTTCAGCTTGACCGGAGCAGCGGTACGCTTCGCGAGGTTCTCCTCTGCCATCTTGAAGTAAGAGGCATCAGCTTCGAGAAGTGCCTTAGCTGCTTTGGTGATCTCCGAGGCCGCGTAATGACTGATCTTCTGACCAGCCTTCTTGATCTCGTCCTTCACCACGTTCTTAGCCAAGCGGGTAGCTTCGGTAGTCACTTCGCGGGACACGGAGGACTTCACCTTCGCGCCAGAGAAGCGGATTTTCCCGGCCTTGATTGCGTCGACGTTCTGGGCTGCCTGCTCCATTGCGAGAGCTTTCAGCTTCGCTTCGTCGCCTTTGGTGCTGGCCTTGGTGAGCTTACTCATCCCACGATTGGCCAGTTCCTTCAAGCCGAGTAGCAAGGCTTCCCGGTACACTTCGTCAGGGAGTTCGTCGGTGTTGATCTCGACAATCCCCTTGCCTTTCGTTACCGGAACCTTGAGCACGGAGGTAGGAACCGTGCCCGGTGCATCCTCGACAACCGCGAGATTGTCAAGCACCTCTGCTTCGTCTGCCATTTGAGTACTCCTGGTAGTGCCCAACCGTAACTTAGGATTGCTTCGGTCATAAGGGCTTGTACGGTGTCTTTTGGGCGCTTACAGGATGTTCGCACCTCGTTACACACAGACAGCGGCCCCTCACGAACCTAGGTTCTATGGTCGCGGCGGGTTATACGGTGGGGTAAGCCACCGTATGGGATATCCGGCTGTGAGCCGGATAGATTGTGCAGGATTGCACAGGTAGAGGGTGGGGTTAGCGAGCATTGCTAGCTACGTTCAACTAGCCACGTTCAGCAGATAAACTAGCTACGCTCAGGCATCCTCTTCCGCATGATCCTCAACGCCTCATCCCGCGTATCCACGGGAGAGTGTAAGTCCTCCCAAGGGTCTAGCTCGCGGGTAGCCTTTTCGTAACCCTTGCGTTGTGCAACCCACCGCTGGGAGGGGCGGTAGATCACGCGGTAGGTAGGGTCGGAGGCGTGGTAGTAAGGGGAACGTTCTTTGGTCATGACTTCACCGGAACCAAGGTGAACACGAAGCTGTGAGCATTCGTATGCTCACTTAGAATGCCACGAATAGCCACGTTCAAGGCGCCGATAGTTCCGTGTGACTCTCTGCGTTGTATTGACAGGTTTCGTGGTAGCTTGATGTTGATATGAAGAATGTACATCGGTTATCCTCAGATGGTTGATGGGTTAAAGCACGGTAGCGTGCTAGCCACCGTCAAACCCACCCTCCACCTGCGCAATTCCTGCGTAGTATGTAGCCTATGCGCTCCTAGCTAACCCAGGTTAGCCTTGCACAAGCGTTGTCAAACAGCCCAGCGACATTCCGTTCGCTGTACGGGTCGGTTAGCGTGGTAGATAAACTAGCTACGTCCAATCCGCCTTAGTAGCCACTAGCCACCGTCAGGGATTGGCCTTGGCGTCGATTGTACCATGGCCAAACCATGAACGCCATGTTCATTTCGCGGGTCTGCCATGCGCCGGACGCATAGCTCCGCGCCGCGTAGCCTCTGCCCATAGCTGGACAACTAGCCACCGTCAAGGCGTTCCACGGGAATGTAGGACAACTAGCCACGTTCAGACCCTTGTGCTTGCAAGGTAACGCTGCGATTCTAAACCCATGATACCACTAACCCGTTGAGAAATCAACGCAAATTGTGCGCCCTGATAGCCCAAGCAAGGGCGCTCAAGGGCCTAATCGGCCATTCCTCCCGCTCCTGTGCCTCATGATCCCCTCATGGCCCCCTAATCGTCCCCTCATGTGGCCCTTATAGGCTTATAGCCGAAAGTTGCCGCGTAGCCCTGCCTCCTACGGTCTCGCCATGGTTGGCCGTCCCCTGCGGTGTGTCCTCCCCTGTCCCCTGTGGTACGTATATGTGTGTAGTAGCCTAGGGCCAGATAGACCGGCGGGACGACCCAGAGGCACGGATATAGCGCCAGACCACGGGAGGCAGACCCTCGCGCGATGTTTCTGGTATAAGCCTATAAGGGGGGGATGAAGGATACATGAGGGGTTTATGAGGGTCACATGAGCCGGAGCCGAGCCCGCACGGCCCGGGAATGGGCCTTGCGCCGCGTTTGCAAGCCCGCTGGCGCGTTTGCTGCCACGGTCGGCGGTAGGGGTAGCGCCCGGTAGCGAAGCGCGCCAGCGGGCCGCGTTGGCGATTGTTGCGTTCGCGTTATGTTCTACTCGGCGCAAAGCAAAGGGGCGGCTGATTAGGCCGCCCCTGGTCTACTACGGTGCGCCGTGAATAGCGCGATGAATACACAGGGCTAGGACGAAGCTAGCTACCAGCGCGACGACTATCAAGACGGATATCCTTCCTATCCCCTGCCGCCCGCCTGGACCTGGTTGGCGATGAAGTCGGCTAGCGACAGAACGCCTGCCTTAGGCTTGGCCACCTTGCGATCATCCTCGACCAGCGCCGCAGATAGCTTCCCAAAATTATAGCCGAACACCATTCGCTTGCCTGCCGGTGCGCCCGCTTCGCCCGCCGCCAGCGCCTCGAACGCCTCCCGCGCCTCTTTCATTTGTCGATACAATGCCTTGTACGCATTGTACGCGCCGAACGCCTTTGGTCCAAGTGTCTCCGGATTGATCTGCACCCACGTTGCGTCTGACTGATGCTTGGCCATGATAGTCTCCTATGGTGGCGCTGGTCATGCGCGTTGTGCGCTGCCTTGGCCACGTCCCACGCCTCGCACGCCGCGCCGCGCTTCGCAAGTCACGAAACCGTGATCGCCCCGCGCCGCACGCAACCCTGCCCTGCACTCCACGCATAGCATAGCTCCCATGCACCCAGCGCATGACGACCCCCCGGGGCCAAAACTCGCTCGCGTCGCGTGGCCTAGTACTCCTCCCACCGCTACGTGCTCTTTTGAAAGGCCCATATTATAAATTTGTGGAGAGGGAGGGAAGGTATGGGTGCGGAGC
>Ga0222712_10001887_pt1 | contig 24999 bp, 24 predicted proteins | sample C33_657DmetaG_FD_165043 | JGI IMG/M metagenome (GOLD analysis project Ga0222712, IMG submission 165043) | Estuarine water microbial communities from San Francisco Bay, California, United States - C33_657D | ecosystem: Environmental > Aquatic > Marine > Unclassified | place: USA: California... | reverse complement strand
CAGCAACAATTTGGTGTCCAGATGTCACAAGTTCTACCGACTCAAGCGAAGTAACGTCGCTAGCAATATCTCGCCCAACCAGAATGTCTAGGTGCCCGAGTGAGGCAATAATCTCAGCGCTACCATTTGCCAGCGCTACAACTCGCGAATACTGCGGGCTTTGAGTTGCGCTAATGCTTTTCGCATCAACACTATCGATCTGCTCTACTGCAACTGGTTGGCTAGAACACCCGGATACAAATACCAATGAGATGGCACAGATCACAATTGCCACCGCTTTGAATCTCATGGGTGAAGCCTGCCAGAACTATGTCGACAGATCTCCCTACGTTGTCGGATATGAATTGTAAGTATCAGCCAGATAATTCTCCTATGAGAATCCGTCTCTTTCTTCTGTCAGCGCTCATGGTTGTATCCATGCAAACGCCAGCGATTGCTGCGGTAAATAGCAAAGGATCCCAAGGACAAGCTCTCTCGGTAGATAAGACTGTCGTTCGTGCGGGAACTATGGTCACCGTAACGGGTAAAGGTTTTGATGAAACAGTTGGGATTTATCTCGCGTTCTGCGTCATGCCAGCTAAAGGTAAAGCTCCAACTCCATGTGGTGGTGGGGTCAATAAGGCAGGAATGGGCGAAGCCTCGTACTGGATCTCCTCCAATCCCCCACCCTATGCAGTAGGCCTCACCGATGAATACTTGCCAGGTGGAAGATTTTCGCACAGTGTGAAAGTTTCCCGGCTTATAGGAAAAGTTGATTGTCGCAAAGTCAAGTGTGCCATCACTGTCCGTGCCGACCACCTGCGATCAACTGATCGCACCCATGATCTTTTTATCCCAATAACAATTTCCAAATAACCTCAACATAAGAATGAAGAGAGCCATGAAAATGAATATCCGTAGGTCAGCAGTCACCATCACAATTTCAGCACTGCTAGTTGGATTCATGAACACTCCATCGGCGCAGGCTGAAACTTTTGCCTTCGCTAGCGCTCCGCTGACTAATCTCAATCCAGCAGGTGCAACTATTAACGGTGGCTTCTCTAAGTTTCCGGCCGGCAAGGGACTCTATATTCAGCAATGCAACGAACCTGTGGCTGGAGCACGCCCAACAATTTGTAGCGACACAGTGCAAGTATGGGTCTCTGACTCAGGTGCTCCCGGAACGGTTAAGTCCACATCAGGAATAGTAATCAAGCCAACTGTGACCATCACTGGGCGCACTGGTAGCGCTGATTGTTCAAAGGTCACGTGTGGTCTCTTCTTTAGAGTAGATCATCTAGCACCAGCAGATTTCAGTGAAGATAAATTCCTCCCTATGACCTTTGCAGCAGGCGCTGCAGCACCGACTTTAGCCGCAGATGTTTTCTCTGTAACCGCGGATGGACTTCCGCTTACTAAGAATGTGCCTTCAAATATCTCTTATAGAAAGTCAGTACAGATTGTTGTGGCTACTCAATCAGGTTTAACTCCTGAAGTGACATCATCAACTGCAGATTGCGCATATTCGGCCGGAGTCCTCACAGCTCTTAAGGGAAGCGGTATCTGTGCCATCGATGTTAAAACTCTTGGAAACAGTACAACTGCAGCAACATCTGCCAACTATCCGTTCTTTGTCGGTCTTGGTGAGCAGTCCATCGCGGCTTTCGCGACATCGGTCAAGGTAGGAAAGAGAATCACACTTCCCGCGGAGTCCACTTTTGGTGAAAAGATTGCCTACAGAACTTCTAGTAAGAACTGCCAAGTGAGTAAGGGTGTTCTTAAGGGGATCAAAAAAGGTTCATGTGTAGTAACTGCTACGGCTGCAGGCAAGCTAGATATGTGGAAACCACTCGTGCGCAATATTTCGATTCCGGTGAAGTAGAAATGTTAGCGCTGTAGCGCCCTTAAGCCAGCAATGATGAAGCTGCGAGTAGATTCAATCTCACTCGCAGATTCTGTTCCTGCTTCGATTCTGCGTGTTGCACTCTCTGTCGTTGCATGAATCAGCGCTAGCGCTTGTCTGACGTCGCAAATTCCTAATTGGGTAAGTGGTGTGGAAAGGGGTGCCAACATTTTTCTATGTGCGATGCCAATCTGGCTTGATCGCTCAACTGAAAGTTCGATTGTGCTTAAAGCTCTGGCAAGTAGGTGGCGACCATCTGCAACGTATTCCAGTGAGCCCTCGATCCATGCCGTGATTGCCTCCTCAGGGGCGCTGACTGCCGCAACTTTTTCATTTAAATAATGAGTGAAGGAGTTGAGTTCATCCGTAATGAGTTCGGCGACAATCTCACTGCTGCTGGAAAAGTAGTCATAGAAAGATGTTCGCGATAATCCAGCTCGCGCAGCAACTGATGAAACGGTAATTGATGTCGGACCGTTTTCTAGGGCGATAGCTGAGGCTGCGTCTAGGAGCTGTGAACGTCGCCACGCACGTTGTTCAACCAGGGTAGGTGCGCTGATCTTTGGCATTGGCTCGTCACTCCCCTCTGATGCACAATTTCGGTCAGTTGGAGGCTACAACAAAGTCTGGGCAGGTGCAGAACTTAGTCCAATAAACCCTGACTCAAGCGGCGAAGTGAGTCGCGCACCACATCTTTATCCGATGTGCGCCACAACGGCGGCATCGAGTTAAGGAGCACGCTGCCATAGCGCTTAGTGACAATTCGTGAATCAAGAATTGCAACAACTCCGCGATCATCAACGCTACGAATCAAGCGCCCAGTGCCTTGAGCGAGCAAGAGCGCAGCACGTGGCATCGATACCTGCATAAATCCGCTACCGCCAGCCGCATCTGCTTGGGATGAACGCGCAGCCATTACCGGTTCATCGGGGCGAGGAAATGGAATGCGATCGATGGCTACCAAGATGCAGGAATTACCCGGAACGTCTACGCCCTGCCAGAGCGACATGGTGCCGAGCAAGATAGAAGTTTCATCCTTTGCAAATCGTTCTACTAGTGGACCGACTGCATCACCGCGCTTTTGGGTGATGATGGTGATGGGAAGTTCTTTCAAGACATCGCGTAAATGAGCATCAGCTGCTTCGACTCCGCGCCAGGAACTAAAGAGAGCAAGGGTGCGACCACCTGCTGCATCAATGAGTTCACCGAGTTCGGTCAATACCTCTTTGCTCGGTCCATCACGACCTGGTTCAGGCAGATGCTTGGGAAGGTAGAGAACACCTTGTGCCGCAAAATCAAAGGGGGAACCGACATCCAAAGTTTGAAAATTAGAGGGATCAATCTCTGCTTCCTCGTCATCACTTTCATCCTCTGTGGTGACTCCAGGAACAAGAAAACCAAGTGAGCGAGCCATTGCATCAAAACCGCTGCCGACGGTGAGAGTGGCAGATGTTGCAATGACAGGAGTCTTAGTCAGCAAGTTCTCACGCAAGACTTCAGAGACTGAAAGTGGCGCTAAATAAAGAGAGGAGAAGGTGGGTTCATACCAGAGCACATGGGATGAGCCCATCTTTAGTAACTTACCGACTGTTGTCGTGATCTCTGTAACGGCACCTTTTACGCGGGCGCGCTCTGCGATTCCATCTGGATCGATAATCTCTTCATCTGCACGTAGCGCATCGGTGATTGCAGCTCCTGCCTCGCGAACTTTACGCACTGGGGCTTCCAAAATACTTGGAATTTCTTCCAGCCGACCCAGGGCTGCAAAATCACCTTTGACGCTATCGCCGTAATCTGCCATTGCATCATGAAAATTATCGGCTGCTTTTGTAAATGCATCGCTGAGCTTACCCGGCATATGTTTGCGTGCCATTGCAGCAGCACGTTGTACCCGTCCTGATGTGAGTTCTTCTGTCACAGCTTGTGTTGTGCGATCCATAAATTCGTGAGCTTCATCCAAAATCACCGCATCGCGCTCAGGCAAAATAGGATGAGAATCAACAATTTCAATGGCAAGCAGGGTGTGGTTAGTGACAACAACATCTGCAAGCTGTGCCTTAGCTTTAGCGTTGACTGCAAAGCATGTCGAACCATATGCGCAGTTATCGGCGCCAACACATTCACGTCCAGATGTGGAATTTGCAAGCCAGACCCGGCGATCTACATCTGGAGCATCATCGCGATCACCGGTGGCACCTTTTGATTTTGCCCATGCAATAAGTCGCTGCGCATCTTTTTCTAAATAAGAAGTCTCCAGAACAAGTTCGGAATCAGGATCAACTTCTTCACTATTCATCTTCTGCAAGCAGATGTAATTACCTACTCCTTTATAAATGGCGTAGGTAATCTCGCGACCAAGTTCTTTTTCAAGGGCTGGAACCACTGCCGGTAGATCTCGTTCGACGAGTTGGCGTTGCAGGGCAAGCGTTGCTGTAGCAACTAAGACCTTGCGGCCATGAACCAATGCTGGAATTAAGTAAGCGAGAGATTTTCCAGTGCCGGTGCCAGCTTGCACCATCAAGTGATGACGATCAGTGAGTGCACTCGAGACCGCCTCTGCCATCTCAATCTGTCCCTTACGTGGTGCTCCTCCAATGGCGGCGACGGCTGCATCAAGTGCTGCTCGTGTTTTTGCTGCCAGATCGCTCATGTTCGCACCTTAGCGAAGGATTGCCGCTGATAACTGTGGAATGTGGGCGAAAAATCGTATAGGATTTCCACGAATTCGCGACGAATGGAGCCTTGGAATGAAGAATGTGAAGCGCCAGTTCCCCAAGGTGGGCGAATTAGCTCCCTTGCTGCGCTTTACCCTTCCGCAGTTTCCTACACGTAAGAATCGCCTAGCCAAAGCCCTCACGGTGTGGGATCTGCGTCTTATTGCAAAGCGTCGCACACCTAAAGGCCCATTTGATTACACCGATGGCAGCGCGGAATCTGAAGTGACTTTAGAGAGAGCGCGCCGTTCTTATCTCGATCTGGAATTTAGACCAAATATTTTGCATGATGTAAAAAATGTAGATACCACCTGTGAAATCTTGGGCGAAAAGTTTGCAATGCCTTTTGGAATTTCGCCAACAGGTTTTACTCGCATGATGCATACAGAAGGCGAAATCGCCGGTGCGCGTGCAGCTGAGAAATTTGGGATCCCCTTTACTCTCTCAACTTTAGGAACCACAACAGTTGAAGATGTAGTTAAAGCTTCACCAAATGGTGTCAATTGGTTCCAGCTTTATATGTGGAAAGATCGCGAAGCAAGTATGGCTCTTGTTAAGCGCGCGCAAGAAGCAGGTGTGAAGCACCTGATGTTGACAGTAGATGTTCCTGCAGCCGGTGCTCGCCTACGAGATGCTCGCAATGGCCTTACCGTTCCTCCTCGCCTGACCGTGAAGACACTTTTGGATGCCGCGCCTCGCCCTGAGTGGTGGATTAACTTTCTGACTACTCCTGCCATCACTTTTGCATCAATGAAGAACTGGGAAGGCACTGTTGCTGAGCTTCTGGACTTCATGTTTGACCCAACGATGACATTTGATGATCTCGAGTGGATCCGTGCGCAATGGGATGGCAAGCTCTCGATTAAAGGAATTCAGACTGTCGAAGATGCAAAGATCGCAGCTAAGTACGGCGCTGATGCAATCATTTTAAGTAATCACGGTGGTCGCCAACTCGATCGCGCGCCAGTTCCTCTCCATATGCTTGCTGAGGTAAAGAAGGAACTTAAGGACGATCTCGAGATTCATATCGATACCGGAATCATGCATGGAGCAGATGTATTGGCGGCACTAGCTCTAGGTGCTGACTTTGCCTACGTTGGTCGCGCGTATCTCTATGGTCTTATGGCCGGCGGTCAAGAAGGAGTCGAGCGGATGTTGACCATCATGCAATCAGAAATGGTGCGCACGATGAAGTTGCTCGGAGTGAATTCGCTGAAGGAACTTGAACCAAAGCATGTGCAGATATTGCAGACCCACGCTGGCTTAGGCCGCCTACCTGAAGGGAAGTAAGTCAATGCGTATAGCCCGAATCGGAAGTGCCGGCCAAGAAAAACCTGCCGTCGTACAAGGCGATGAATACATCCTGGTTGATTCGCTGATCGGCGATTGGTCGCGCGCTACCTTGGAAGATGGAGCGATGGCAAAAGTTTCAGCTGCAGATCTCTCTGGGCTACCCCGCGTTGCTAAAGGTTCTACTCGCATTGGTTCACCAATTAATCGTCCTACTAAAGTAATTTGTGTTGGCCTTAACTATCTTGGACATATCAAAGAGACAAATGCTGATACTCCCGCTGAGCCAGTCATCTTTATGAAAGCCCCCGATAGCGTTGTTGGGCCAAATGATGACATCGTGATACCGCCAAAGAGTCTTGCGACAGATTATGAAGTCGAGCTTGCAATTGTGATTGGAAAGCGCGCTCTGTACTTAGATTCTCCAGCAGATTCCAAGGCACACATCCTTGGTTACACCATTTCGCAAGATGTCTCTGAGCGTCATTGGCAGATTGAACGATCTGGTCAATGGGTCAAGGGAAAGTCATTTCCAACATTTAATCCAATTGGTCCTGAAATTGTTACAGGCGATGAGATTAATCCGAATAACCTGCGTTTATGGTGCAGCGTCAATGGTGTGATGAAACAAGATTCAAATACCGATGATCTCCTCTTTGGTATCGATCACATCGTCTGGTACATCAGCCAATTTATGGAGCTATTCCCAGGCGATGTCATCAACTCCGGAACACCATTTGGTGTGGGACTTGGATTTAAGCCACCTGTCTATCTCGCTGTAGGAGATGCCGTTAAGACTGGCATCGAAGGTATCGGCGAGATTTCAAATAACTGCATCGCTTATCGCGCTTAAATCTTAATTCTTAATTCTTCGGTAGATCAAAGATTGCAAGGGTGCTTGTAAATCCACCGTCGATTTGAATATCAGTACCTGTCACAAAATCGCTGGCGCTCGAAGCAAAGAATGTTGCTATGCCCTCAAAGTCAGCAGGACTTCCCCAACGCCCGGCAGGAGTTCTCGATAAGACGTGTTCTGGTAAGCCAGGAATTGCGCGGGTCACAGAAGTCATCTCTGTAACTATCCAACCCGGCAAAATTGTGTTGACTTGAATATTTTGCGCACCCCATGCCGCGGCCAAGCTCTTGGCTAACTGGACGACCGCTCCCTTGGTTGCAGAGTAAACAGGTGCGATTCCAAGGCCCTGAACGCTAGTTAGCGAGCCAATCAAGATGATCTTTCCGCCACCGCGAGCCGTCATTGATGGATAGACGCTCTGACAGCAGTGAAATACCGCTTTAAGATTTACATCAATAATCTGATCAACAATATCTTCGGTGTACTCCTCAGGGCGCATACGAATATTTACGCCAGCATTTGCAAAGAGAATATCGATCCCGCCACAGAGTTCAATCGTGCGAGCTGTTGCACTCTCAACGGCCGAACGATCTGTGACATCTACTTCAAGTGTGATGACTGTGGCACCGAGTGCCTCGAGTTCGCTCTGTGCAGAGGCGTTTTTAGATCTATCTCGCGCCCAGATAACGATCGTTGCACCAGCTCGTGCTAGCCCTCTGGCACAACCCAAACCGATTCCGCCATTACCTCCAGTAATTACTGCAACCTTTCCCTCCAAATTAAAGAGAGGGATTGGCGTACTAGAGGTCAACTGACTTCCCTGAATCCATAGATTTGTAGAGTGCTTCAACCATTTTCAGTGTGCCAACATTTTCAGCAACTGAAGATCGAAGCGGTGCTCCAGTTGAAATAGATTCCATGACAGATCCCATGGTTCCGATAAAGGCATCGGGGAACCAACGTGTTGTCACTGGATACGGCAACCAACCATCAGTAGGAATTACTGATGAATTGATTTCAATAGTATCAACGCGACCATTGGGATAGTCATAGAGCAATCCAAGTGTTCCGCGGATAGATCCCTTATCGCCATCAATTCGATATTCCGCATAGTTGTCACCGCCGCGATTGACATGGTTTGCATGTACAACAGATGTCACAGGACTCTCATAGAGGGCAGTAGAAATAGTTCGTGTCTCACCGACAGGAAATTGTCCTGCTGTCCGTCCGGCAGCACAGAAAACAGTCTTGGCATCGCCTAAGAACCAGCGAATAAGGTCGTGATAGTGAATCGAGTGCAACATAACTTCAAGGCGCTCAAGATCTTTCGCCCATGGCCAGAGCTCCCACGGAGTCATCAGGTTAACGTTGATTGAGAAGTTGCTGACGGTGCCTATCCAGCCGAGTTCGACCATCTTGTGTGCTGCCGCAACACCTTCTTCAAAGCGAAGTTGCTGATTTACCGCCGCCACAATTCCGGCATCCTTTGCCTGCTTCACCATGAGCTCACCTGCTGCAACTGTTGTCGCAAAAGGCTTCTGGGCAAGAATGTGTTTATTAGCTGCAGCAACTTGGGCAAATATCTCTGGTTGGGCAGCGGCAGGCACTGCGATATCAACAATCTCTACCTGTGGATCTGCAAGTAGCTCGGCGAGCGTCGCATAGACCTTTGGAATCCCGTGACGAGATGCAACATCTTTCGCTTTTGCGTTATCGGTATCAAAAATTGCTACAACTTCAAGTCCTGCCTTTTTATAGGCGGGAAGGTGTGCGCCATCAACAATGCCACCTGCACCACAAATACCAATCTTCTTGCGATGTTCAGGTTTTACTTCAAGGCGTACTGCATCTGAAATTACTTTAAATTGTTCAATCATGGCGTTTCCTTACCTTCTGCTTTGAGATTCTCTGCCTGTGAGGTGCGATAGAGCACCGTCTGTAGGTGCTCTGTGTAGAGAACTAGCTCTTCATTATCTGCGCGGAAGATTTCGTAACTGACTTTAAAGAGACCCATGTTCTCGTACTTAGGCGTCTTCTCAAGTAGGGTACGCATTCCATAAATGGTGTCACCGATAAAGGTTGGCTTGATAAAGCGCAACTTGTCATAGCCGTAACTAAATGTATTGACATTGTTATGTGCAAAGAGCCCAAGGCCATAGCTAAATACCATGGCACCTGGAACCAAACGCTTCTTAAAGAGACCATGTTCGCGTGCCCAAATGTCATCGCCTACATAAGGGTGCATATCCAAGACCAGAGAATTAAAGAGCATCACTTCACCTTCAGAGATCGTACGACGTAGTGATCGGTCGACTTCTCCTACCTGGTAATCCTCATACAGTTTGACATCCTGATTCCATACTGGAATTTCATATCGCTTACCTTGATCTGGATTTGGATTCTTCATTCTCTCCCCCGCTTATATCCCGAACTCTTTACGGATCTTCTCGGTATCTTCACCGACATGTGGTGCACCCTTTGAATGTTTAATCGTCTTGCCATCGATACGTACCGGCGAACGCGTAGTTGGAATCGAGATCTCTGAGCCATCTCGCCCTGTACGCGTGGTCTTCTGAGTCATATCTATCGCTGCAAATCCCTCGTGAGCAACCAACTCTGGCAGCGTTAATACAGGTGCACACCAAATATCGGCTGCATCCAAGATCGCTAACCAGTGCTCGGTGCTATTTGTCGCAAGCTTTGCGCTGAGCTTTTTCATAATATCTTCTTGATGACTCCACCATGACTTTGGATCTTCATACTCATCTAGATTTACGCCAAGGAGCGCACCCAGTGCTGGAATCGGCGTCATCGCAATTGCCAGATATCCATCACTAGTCTTATAGAGACCATATGGTGCTGGCAAGAATGCGTGGGCAGAGTTTCCTGCACCGCGATTAACCACAACGCTTGGATCAAAGAGATTTGCTGAGATTAACTCAAATTGTAGATCGAGCATTGATTCGAGAAGGCTTGACTCGACCATTCCGCCAACACCTGTGCGTTCACGGCGCAATAAGAGAGCGATCACACCAGATGCTAAATGAGTGGATGTAAAGATATCTGCAACTGCCAGCCCGACAGGAATCGGAGGATCGCCTGCACGACCGTTAAGCCATGGCAGACCTGAGATTGATTGTGCAAGAAGATCTTGTCCCGGACGTTCCTTAAATGGACCTTCTGCGCCATATCCTGTTGCGCTGCCGTAAATAATCCCTGGGTTAACTTTCTTTACATCTTCATAACCAAGACCGAGGCGTTCAATAACACCTGGGCGAAAATTCTGGATGATGACATCTGCTTTCTTTACTAACTCCCACACTTCTTTCAAACTATCTGAATTTTTAAGGTCCGCAGCAAAACTCTCTTTGTTGCGATTCATGATGTGGAAAGAGAGGGTATCTCCATCTTTTTCAAGACCGGCAAAGGCAAGCGTACGACCAATGTCGCCAGTGCCAGGGCGTTCAATCTTGATTACGCGAGCACCAAGATCTGCCAGGCGCATTGCCGAGACAGGGCCTGCTAGAAACTGTGAGAAATCGAGAACGAGAATTCCATTAAGAGGAAGTTGCGATCGATCTAGCGAACTAGTCGACATGGAATACCTCAGGAATTGACGCCCACCACTCACCTTCGGCGCGATCATTTACTGGCCGTTGTAGCGGCATGCAGACATCCCACCACTCTTGTGTCTTTGGATCTGCTGCCATCTTTGCCATGTCGGCATCAAAGTCGCTGCCTACATATTCAAAGTATGAGAAGAGAAGTTCGCCGTAACGATATATGGAGTAGTTCTGGATATTTACCTCTGCAATTTTGGCGAGGACTTCAGGCCAGACCGCTGCGTGTAGACGCTCGTACTCCTCGCGATTTTCATAAGGCATTCCAATAACTGATGCGTAGCGTTGCATGATCGTTCCTCTCGTTTGTTGAGCTCTTACAGGTTGTAGAAAGCTTTAGCGGTCTTATGTGTAATCCAGTCTTGATCACTCTCGGAGTATCCGCTGATCACTTCAACCTGTGCTTTCCATACTTCAACATAGGTATTTCCAAGAACTATCACTGGCCAGTCCCCGCCCATCATGACGCGGTTTGCACCATAAGTCTTGATCATGAAATCAACATATGGCTGCCAATCTGCAACAGTCCAGTTAGCAAGATCAGATGCTGTATTCAGACCCGATAACTTGGCATATACATTTGGAAAGACTGCAATCTCGGCCATTGATGATGCCCATGGCTCCATCTCCTTTGCAGCAATTGGTGGCTTAGCAAAGTGATCGACAACAATCTTTAGCCTTGGAAACCTCTTGGCCAAGGTAACGATGTTCTTTGTATGTTCTGGTTTAACCGAAACATAATCAAAACTCAGACCCATCTTTTCAACAAGTGCCAGAGTCTCAAGAACGGCTGGACGGGTAATCCAAGCATCATCTGATTCATACTTTGGATTGGAGTAATCATGAGTCAGATTGCGTACACCCTTGAAGTACTTATTCTTGGCCAAGGTCTCTAGCGCAGTGCGTGATTCATTAGGGCGCTCAAAGGGAACCCAACCGACAACTCCCTGAACAAAATCAGAGTGCCCTGCTACATCGAGCATGTAGAAGGTGTCATCGTAGGTATCGGCAGCTTGCACCAATACAGAGCCAGTAACACCTGATGCAGGAATTTCTGGAGCAAGTCGTTCGGGTGTGAAGTCATCATAAAGTGGGCCATATGCGGGCTCAATCCAGCTATATGCACGCTCGCTCATTACCCAAAGGTGCTGATGTGTATCGATGAGTTCTCTGGCCATTTTTCTCTCCTTCTCCTAAAGAACGCCGTAAGCGTTCCATACCTCTCGAACGCTTTTTCCTGTTAACAAATCCTGCAAAACTGTCTTCTCTGTCGCAGCGCGAGCATTAGCAATTTCACTGACCTTTGCTAAGTGTTCTGCCGGCACAACAACAACGCCATCACTATCTGCAATCACTCCATCACCAGGATGAACTTCAACGCCACCACAGATCACCGGAATACGAATTGCTTCGATACGCATACGTCCTTTGTAATCATAGGTACGTGCGCCTTGTCCAAAGGCAGGAAAATATAGATCAACTACTTGTTGGGTATCTCGCAATGGTCCATCTGCCACAACTCCTGTAGCGCCTCGACCTTTAGCTGCAGCGGAGAAGAGTTCTCCCCAAAATGCTGAGAGACAGTCACCGCCGGTAGAGAGAACTGCAATTTCACCGACCTGCAAAGTATCTAGGAAGTCGATTCCGTCACCATATGGATCTTTCAGATCGTATTGGCTATCTGGAACAAACTGCACTGTGGCAGCTAGCCCTACTGCTCGCATATCTGGGCGTAGCGCTCTCACGCGTATATCCATCGCGTTATTGCGCACTCCAACAACATCAAGTGAATCAGAAATCATTGCGCTACGAACGCGCGGGTCTAGGTTCCAAGGCATTATTTCTTCCTCACCATGTACACGTGGATAAATGCAATCACCGTCTCGCCACGTTGATTTGTAACAGAGACTTGTTCATCAACAATGCCGTATTCATCTGGTTTCTTTGCGTGATCCTTTTTTGCGACGATAGTAGCCTTTGATGTAATTGTGTCGCCGATAAATACTGGACCAATAAAGCGGACTCGGTCATATCCATAACTAAATGCCGCTTCATTAATCTCACCTGCAAGCATTCCTACAGCGACTGAAAGCACGAGTGTTCCGTGCGCTACACGTTGGCCAAATTCCTGTGTCTTGCACCATTCAGCATCCATGTGATGTGGGTAGAAATCACCAGTCTGTCCTGCATGCAAGACGATATCTGCCTCAGTGATGGTGCGTCCTGAGCTAGTGCGAGAAGACTCAAGCACATACTGGTCGAAGAGCTGTTCCATCGTTTATTCCTTCACATGCTTCTGGTACATAGATGCGATCTCTTCGACATCTTTTTTGGTGACCTTCTTTTCGACTAAACACTTATGAATCACTAATGAGCTTTGGAACTGAACATCTGGCCAGCCGAAAACGCGAGGACGAACCCACGCGTTTTCAAGTGTGCGCAAAGTATTCCTGAAGAAATTATGGCTAACTTCGTTGAGCACATTGTCTTTCCAGGCGATGAGGTTTCCCGGCTGTCCCCCGCCAAGACCATACGTTGTCGCCTGAATCTCTGGCATCGAAAGCAGTAGAGCAGCCTCTGCAGCAGCTTTCGGGTTCTTGCTTTGAGTCGAAACTGCTATACCCGCTCCACCAAGTTGGGATCCGGTAGCGCGGCCATCAAATGAAGGTAGATCGTCATAGACCAAAACATTTTTGCGAAAGCCTTCACGAGAGTAATTGCTATAGCCGTACATACAGATTCCATAGGCATAGTCATCTGTTCGGCTCAAGATTTCAGCAATCTCAATTGGATTGCTCTTTGCGCAGATATCTGGAACAAGGCTGGCAAGTTCGGTCATAAACTCAAGAACTTCTAGCGCCATCTCCTGATCGATGTAAGTCGTATTCCCCTGCAATGGTCGACCCTTTTGCGCCATCAAGGTCGCAAAAGTACTAAAGGCATCGACCGGCTTATGCGCCCAGAGCAACTGCTTCCTCTTCGCTAACTCAAATACTTCATACCAAAAAACTGGCGAACGTTCTGCCTTGTCAGGACGAAAGGCACTAACCTGCGCAGCGGTATCAATGGCAAGCGCCCAATGTTTACCCTGATAGAGGTATGACTCGTGCGATGCTCCAACACTTGTCGCCTTCAAGAGATCAAGTTGTGAAGGTGTTGTTAAATCTTCGAAGGCAACTACCGCGTCGGCATGCACAGCATCTGGTACGTGAGGATGATCTATGACCATGAGGTCGTAATCGCTGTAAAACTCGGAGATATGTTGATCGCCAAAGGCTAAAAGTGAGCGTGCATCCCACTTAATTGAGATGCCACACTTTTGCATCAGGAGATCATTTGATTGCACCAGGCAATCCAGACCACGTTCGTGATCCCACGTCATTCCTTTGAGTTCGATGAGAGACATTACTTGCCCACTACGCGCAGAATGTTCTCTGCAAACCAATCTCGAATCGTTATTCCCTCTTCAATGTACTTTCCAAGGTTGAAGAAACCATGGATCATTCCAGGGCAATCTTTATAGACAACATCGTTTCCTGCAGCCTTGAGTTTTTCATAGTAAGCAACACCATCAGCTTTGAGTACGTCGTATTCGGCTGTAATCATGATGGTAGGTGGAAGACCTACCAGAGAATCTGCAGCGTGCGGAACTGCATAAGGATTACTGCGATCTGCTGCGTCATTGAGATACATATCCCAGAGCCATTTCATTCCGCGCTGAGTTAATCCATATCCATCAGCGTTTGGAACATCTGGCGAATCTACAAACTCTGGACCATTACATGGATAGATCAACCACTGGAAGGCGAGCTTAATCTTCCCGCGATCACGGGCAGCAAGAGCCACAGCGGATGCAAGATTTCCACCTGCGCTATCTCCGCCTACTCCTAAGCGATTGATATCAATGCCTAAACGATCGGCGTTAGCCACAGTCCACTCAAGGCCTTCATAGCAATCATTAAATGGAATCGGAAACTTGTGTTCTGGCGCTTTCTGGTAATTCACAGAGACAATAATTGAATTGGTCTTCTTAGCCATTGCTGCCAATTGAGCGTGGTACTTCGCTATGTAGTTAATGACCCAGCCACCACCGTGGAAATAAACAATGCCGGCTCGTTTTGTCACCGTTGTAGCAGGTGGGGTGTAGATAGCAACTGCGATATCGGCAGTCGAACTTGTAAAGAATTCGATTGAGATATCTACTGTTGGATCAATCTCTCCACCAAGATCAGGTTGTCCGTGCGAATATCCACGCGCTGTAGTTGCTCCTTGAACACTGATATCAGGAAGGTTGGCAGCTTTTGCTAAATCTAAGAATGCTGAAGCGTGCGGATGAAGGGCCATGAAAATACTATAGGATGTTCAGAGAACAGATACAAGGTCATCCCAGACCTTATTTTCAATGGTTTTATCGAACTCTGTGATATTAGTGGCAACTTCTGCCGCACTTCGACAACCTACAAGGACTGATTTAACTGCAGGATGGCGCAGCGGAAATTGCAGCGCAGCACTTGTCAACGAAACTTTATGTCCATCAAGAACTTCACGAATTCGAAGAGCTTTTGCAAGAAGTTCATCACTTGCTGGAACATAATCATATGTGGCACCCTTAACAGGATTTGCAAGTATTCCTGAGTTAAATACACCTGCTGCGATGATATCCACGTTGCGCTCAAGAGCGGTGGGAAGTAAACCCTCTAACGCTTTTTGATCCAAGAGTGAATATCGACCGGCGATGAGAACCATATCGATATCGGTCTCTTTAATCACTCGTGTTGGTGTCTCACATTGATTCATTCCAACACCGATTGCCTTAATAATTCCCTCAGATCGCATCCGTTCTAACTCTGGATACGCCTCAAGTATTGCTTCATCTGCATTGGCATCAGGATCGTGGATAAATAGAATTTCGACACTATCCATTCCAAGACGCTCTAGAGATCCTTCCAATGATTGACGAACACCACTGGCACTAAAGTCATACTTTCTCTCAACTGTATTGTCTGCATCCATAAAGAACTCATCGATATCAGTTGTCGACGGGACCAAAAGGCGGCCAATCTTGGTGGAGATAACAAAGGTGGAACGATCGCGACCGGCGAGGGCCTTGCCAATACGAACCTCTGATGTTCCTTTTCCATAATGTGGAGCGGTATCAATAAAGTTAATTCCATTATCAATTGCGGTAAGAACAGTATCGGTGCAATCGGCATCACTCACTGACGTGTAGAGCCCACCAAGAGCGGCGGTTCCCAGCGAGAGTCTAGAAACCTCAACACCAGTACGTAGTCGAACTTTTTCGTTGTGCTTCATTATGCACTCCCTGTTGTAGCGTGGTCGCTGACTGCAGCCCTTCCAGCCTCAAGACGAGCCACTGGAACTCTAAATGGTGAGCAAGAGACATAATCCAATCCAACATGATGAAAGAAATCAATGCTTCGAGGATCTCCGCCGTGCTCACCGCAGACACCAAGTTTCATATCAGCTTTAACGGTGCGCACTTCATCACAAGCAATCTTGACCAATAATCCAACGCCATCCTGGTCGAGTGATTCAAAGGGACTAAATGGAAGAAGTTCAAGATCAAGATAACGTGGCAAGAATGAGGACTCCACATCATCTCGGCTAAAGGCCCAGGTAAGTTGGGTTAAATCATTGGTACCAAATGAGAAGAAGTCTGAGTGATCGGCCAACTTTGCAGCAGTGATTGCAGCACGTGGAGTTTCAATCATGCTGCCGATGCTGATCTCCATCTGCTCCCCTGCACCTTTAAGTACGCGCGCAACTTCTTCTTCCAAAGATGAGCGGAAGTAGAGCAACTCTCTCTGTGAGGCTACTAGTGGAATCATGATTTCTGGTTGTGGGTCGTATCCCTGAGCACGAACATGTAGTGCTGCACGCGTCAAAGCACGCACCTGCATTGAGAATAGATCTGGAATAAGCACACCTAAGCGCACTCCACGTAGACCCATCATTGGATTTGATTCGTGTAAGCGATTAACGGCGCGATTGAGTGCGAGCTTTCGCTCATCGACAGCTTGGCCGCGCTCTTGAGTCAGAGCGATATCTACGGCCAAGCTTGCTTGATCTGTCAGGAATTCGTGCAACGGTGGATCAAGTAAACGAATAGTGACGGGCAATCCTGTCATTGCACGTAAGATTCCTACGAAATCACTGAACTGTAACTTCTCCATCTCAGCTAGAATTTCTGTGCGCTCTTCATCTGTTGTAGCCAACACAAGAGTCTCGACCAATACTCGGCGATCACCTAAGAACATGTGCTCGGTACGAGTTAAGCCGATACCTTGCGCACCCATTTGTCGTGCAATTTCGGCATCTTCTGGAGTATCGGCGTTAGCGCGTACAGACATACGACGGACATTGTCAGCGTGCGTAATGATTCGATGGATGCTTCTGACCAGAGCTGATGAAGTAGCAGCCCCTGGATCAACGATTCCTTGCACGTATTCAGTGACAACACTTGGTACGACTGCTACTTCACCGAGGAAAACCGCTCCAGTGGTTCCATCAATGGAGATCATTTCGCCTTCTCGCACTGTGATGTCGCCACAAGTGAAGAACTTTTCTTCGATGTTGACTTCAATACTTTCGGTGCCACAGACAGCAGGTCGTCCCATTCCACGAGCAACCACCGCTGCATGTGAAGTTTTTCCTCCTCGTGCAGTCAAAATTCCTTGCGCAGCAACCATTCCAACTAAGTCATCAGGGTTTGTTTCGCGACGTACAAGAATGACCTTCTTGCCAGCAAGTGCCTGGTCTGCAGCATCGCGAGGATCAAAGACTACTGATCCCACTGCAGCCCCCGGGGAGGCCGCGATTCCACGAGTCAATTCTTTAGGAGCTGTCGCTTTATCAAATTGCGGGAACATCAACTGCACGAGTTGATCACCACTTACACGAGTCAGCGCCTGATCCATTGTGATCGAGCCTTCATCAACAAGCTGTGTAGCAATCTTAAATGCAGCCTCCGCAGTCCTCTTACCTACGCGAGTCTGCAAGATCCAGAGCTTGCCTTGTTCGACGGTAAATTCAATATCGCACATATCGCGATAGTGATCTTCTAGTAGAGCCATAATGCGATTGAGCTCGGCATATGCCTCAGGATTAACTTCACCTAAATGAGTAAGTGGGAAGGCGTTACGAATTCCCGCAACAACATCTTCACCTTGTGCGCGAGGCAGATAATCTCCGTAAGCACCTGGAGCACCACTACCCGGGTCGCGTGTGAAACAGACACCAGTGCCTGAGGTATCACCAATATTTCCAAAAACCATCGCCTGAACGTTTACAGCAGTACCAAGGTCAGCGCTAATTCTTTCGCGACGACGATATAGCTGCGCTCGTTCAGAGTTCCACGAGTGAAAGACCGCTTCGATAGCGCGAGTTAATTGGGAGCGAGCATCAAATGGAAACGCTTGGCCAGTGTGTTTTTCAACGACTTCAACAAAGGCATCTCCTGCCTTGCGAAGCGCTGGACCATCAAGATCGGCAATTGTCTTGCCACCAGCAGCCTTGATCAGAGGCGCGGCCACCTTTGCAAAAGCATCGGATGGAATATCGCAGACAGTTTTGCCGAACATCTCGATGAAGCGACGATAGGAATCCCAGGCAAATCGTGAATCTCCTGTAATCGACTCAAGAGTTGCTGCAACTTCCTGTGACATGCCGACGTTAAGAACAGTCTCCATCATTCCTGGCATAGAAAACTTTGCGCCAGATCGAACCGAGACTAGAAGAGGATTCTTTGGATCACCAAAAGACTTTCCAATCTTTGTTTCAAGAACAATGATTGCAGCATCTATCTGATCTAAAAGATCTTGATTTAAGCCACCGGTACGCAAATAATCTTGACAGGCACGTGTTGTGATTGTGAATCCATCTGGCACAGGAATACCCAACGTGGCCATCTCTGCGAGATTGGCTCCTTTACCGCCCAAAAGGTCGGACATGGTGCGATTGCCTGCGCTAAATGGATAGACCTTCTGGTCCATCAGATAACCCCTACTCTTTGATTGAACCAGCGAGCATTCCCTTGACCAACCGTCTCTGAGACAAGAGAAATACAATCAGAATCGGTAACGCAACCAGAACGCCTGCTAAGGCAATCTCTGGCTTGTAGATAGGAACTGAGGTAGCACCTACGCCTGGATTGATCGCAGGCGTTGAATTAAATAGGAATCCCAGACCCAACGGAAGCGTGTAGTTCTCCGACGAATAAAGAAGAACGTAAGGCATAAAGTAATTCGCCCAATTGCCAATAAAAGCAAAGAAAGCTAGCAAACTAATGAGCGCCCCCGAGAGTGGAAATGCGATTCTGGAGTAGAGCTGCCAATCGGTGCACCCATCTAGCCGCGCAGACTCATAGAGCTCAGCTGGAATAGTTGTTGAGTAATAAATATAAGAAAGGAAGGTGCCAAACGGGTAAAGAGAGGAAATCAAAATCACGGAGAGCGGATTATCAACTAAGCCAACTTTATCCATGAGCACAAAGAGCGGGACGACAAGAGCTACTGGTGGAATCAACATCATGATTAGCGTACTAATCAAGAAAACTCTTTTGAATCGTATTCGAGATGCTGATAAAACAAAACCAGCTAATGAGGCTGTTGCTGTAGCAATGATAACTATTGCAATGTTGAAGACTACCGAGTTAATTACCCACTTTTCGATTACCCCGTTATCAAAAAACCTTAGGTTGTTCCAAGCATTGAGGTAGCCTTTTATATTTCCAAAGGAAAGGGGCGCGTTACCGGTAACTTGATCATCAGTCTTTGACGGGGCTAAGAGCAACCACGCCATGGGAACCAGGCTAATAAGAGCAAAAAATATCAACCAGGAATTTACGAAAAACATACCTACTCTATTTTCTTGCACCAGCTTCTTCTTCTTTTTCGGGGTATCAACTGTCGACTTCATACGTTCAACTCCTTATCAGCGCCTTTGTCTGCATTGGTCTTGACATCAAACATGTCAGTTTTGAAGATCACGATGAGTGCTCCTATAAGACTTGGAATCAGCAAGATGATAGAAAGTGCAGAGGCACCGCCAAAATCGCCAGCCTTGAAAGCTAATTCGTAACTAAGTTGGTCGAACGACCATGAACTTGCGATACCCGTATAAACTCCCGTATTTAAAAGTTGTGGTTCGACAAATATCTGCAGGCCACCGGCAAAGACTAAGACCGCCATGTACACGACATATTTTTGGATGAGCGGCAATTTAATCCTTACCGCCAATTGGAACGCTGAACAACCATCTACCCTGGCAGCCTCGATAATCTCCGAAGAAATGTTTTGTAGTGACCCATACTGGATCAAAATCCAATTTCCAGCTATCGCAAAAAATGCCATAATGGCGATCAAATAAGTGAGATTTTCTGTTTGCCAAATTTGACGGGCAGAATCTACCCCGAAAAAACTCAAGACTGATTTAATAGGGCTGATGGTTGGCTCAAAAATTGCCCACCAGACCAGAACCGCCACAGCTCCGGATATCGAAGCGGGAACTATATAAGCCAAACGAAGATACTTGCCCCACTTTGTCGTTTTCACATCGAGCATCAAAGCCATCGCAATGACCGTAATCATCATCATGGGGATAAAATAAAGCATGAATCCGCCGACATTTTTTACCGCGACTGGGAATCTAAAATCTTGAACAACGATGCTAAACGCATCCCACCCACCGTCTGCATTGGTCAGCGATGGACCCGGCACTTCGGCAACAGCCATAAAAAGTGGAAGAACTCCAAAAGCTACGAGGAGAAATGCATATGGCGCTAACATAAGAATCATTACAAAATTACTGTGCTTATATCGTTTTCTCTTGGCCACAATTTCTCCTAATCTAGTGTTTCAGAAAGAGTGGAGGATTTCGTCAAGCGAAATCCTCCACTCTTTTTACTGCTTACAGTAATTCTTGCGAATTACTTTTTGGTTGTGACCTCATAGCCCAACTGCTGAGCCAGATTTGAGGTATATGCCGCATAGGCTTCAAGAGCTTTTTGCAGATTCTTTGACTTTGATAGTTCAGGAGCGAAAGCAGCACCCCATGCTCCATCAGCATCGTAACGAACTGGCTTTACGCCAGTCCATACCTTGCCCGCTTGAACAGCCATTGCTGGATAAGGACTTGATGCGTAATAAGGATCAGCATCAATCTTTGCTTTCCACAATGCATTTCCCTTCAGATTTGCTGGGAATGTAGGAGCTCCAGTACTGCCATCTGGGTTCTTCACGTCGACAACATTTCTCTTGTCGCTAGTCATGAAGATCGCAAAATCTAGAGCTTGTCGTGGGAACTTGGAATGAGGAGAAACGGTGTAAATACCACCACCCCACTCGCCAGAATAAGCGACCTTTTCACCATCCCATAGAGGCATAGGTGCTGCTGTCCAAGCCCCAGCAGGCTGCGCAAATGAACCAGCTGGTCGAATAACGAATTCGCCATACCATGATGGTCCAATATGAGCTACAAGCTTGCCTGCCTTCGCAATTGCAGCATACTCAGGTGAGAATGCTGAACCTGCGTAGTAGACGCCCGCATCAATGAGTGGTTGAAGCGCAGTGGTAACACGTGTGCACTTAGGGTCTTTTGGATTAATGAGAACACGTGTTGCACTCAACTCATTGTTGAGTGGGCACTGTGAAGGCCAGAAGTAACCTGAGTATGCAGCTGCATCACTTAATGCACCCAATGAGTACCCTGGATGTTTGGCCGCTAGGTCTTTACCAATCGCAAACAATTCGCTCATCTTAGTTGGAACTTTGTAACCAAACTCCGCGAATAGCTTCGTGTTGTACCAAAGAACGCTTTGAGCCATATCATTTTTAATGGCGTAATACTTACCGTCTGCACCCTTAGACCAGTCATTGAGTTTTCCGAAATCCTTGATTTCTGCTGGAGTGAGTAGGCTGGATAATTCACGTGCATTCGCAATGATTGGATTCTTAAGTACTGCTACATCGTTTGGTGGACCGAAAACTACATCTGGCCAACCTTTTTTAACACGATTAAATAACTGCACTTTTGCCAACAGGTCGCCCTGTGCGTGAAGTTCTACCTTCACATCAACTTTGCTCTTCATAATTTGTGCGTACAACTTTGCACCTGGTAGACGTGGTGCATCTACCCAGACGACGATCGATGGCTTAGCAGCCTGAGCTGGCATCGCCATGACTGTTGTACCTGCAATTGCGGTCGCTGTTGCGATCGCAATTAGTGAGTACTTCTTTTTCAAGGTATTCCCCCTCTGTAGGTCTGGTGACGGCTCCTTGTTGCCAATCAATCCAGTTGCCGAAATACTAGGGGTGGGAATACTATTTCGTATAGTATTTTCGAAGTTTCTTTTGGGGGTTTTGCGCCCCGCTGGCGCGAATACCCAACTTGTTATCAGCCCGTTATAAACCGAGCGCGACCGAGAGGGAAAGAGGGTAAAGATGAGGATCACCAACGTAGAAGTAGTGTTAGAAGATAGAGCTGGCCTGCCTCAGGGAACTCTTTGGCGCAAAAACATCCCTGGTCCAGATACTGCCACAACGGGAGCTTGGCTTGTGGTTGAAACGGATGCAGGAATTACGGGTTTCGCATCAGCACCTCGTGGAGTGATTTTCAAAGATTACGTCGATCGTCGTTTTCGGGCAGAGTTCATGGGACAAGATCCATTGATGCGTGAACATTTGTGGGAACGCGTCTGGGAGCTTGATCGCATTGAACGTTTTGCACCAAACATGACCCATATATTCGACGTTGCATTGTGGGATATCGCAGGAAAGCAGGCGCAGCAACCTGTTTACAAATTACTCGGTGGATATCGTGAATCTATTCCTGCCTACGCATCAACAGTTACATATTCATCAATCGAAGAATTTTTAGATATTGCAGATCAGGCGTTAGCACTTGGTTATCCCGCAATTAAGTTACATGCTTTTGGTGATGCGAAGAAGGACGCGCTCCTTGGTGAAAAACTTCGTGCCCATGTCGGAGATGATTTACCGCTGATGTATGACGGCTCTGCAGGATTTGATCTTGAAGATGCGGTCTACCTTGGTAACGCTCTATACGACAGCGGATTTGCTTGGTATGAAGAGCCAATGCGTGAGTTCAGCATCACCGCATACAAGTGGCTTGGTCAGAGAGTGAGGATTCCTCTGCTCTTGGGTGAAGTCACAGATGGTGCACATATGAGTGCCGGTGATTTTGCAGCATCAGGTGTGGCGACATCTCTTCGTACAAGTACCTTCTTACGTGGTGGCTTTACTGGTGCTATGCGAATTGCACACTTGGCCGATGCCTACCACCTCCGTGCAGAAGTTCACGGTATGGGACTTGAGAGCGCACATCTTTGTATGGCAATCAAGAACACGACTTACTACGAATCACTTATTTGGGGAAACCCTATGAAGCGCGAAGCTCTCGTTGATGCTCAAGGAAATGTTCATGCTCCAAAGGGACCAGGCGTTGGCTACGAAACGCTGTGGGCACAATCTGGTGTTCCTAAGGGCCTAGAAAAATATGTGAAGTAATGACAAAAATAATTGGCATTGAATCATTCGATGTTCGCTTTCCAACATCGAAGATGCTTGATGGTTCTGATGCTATGAACCAGGACCCAGATTATTCGGCGGCGTATTTACGAATCACCACTGATAAATCTGGGCTCCATGGTGATTCTTTAGTCTTTACTATCGGGCGAGGTAATGATGTGCAGATAACTGCTATCAATATGCTCACCTCCAAAATTCAAGGGCTTACAGTTGATGACGCATTCGCGCGCATTGGTCAGATCGCTCGAGACTTGAGTGGAGATAGTCAGATTCGCTGGTTAGGTCCTGATTACGGTGTTTTCCATATGGCAGCCGGCGCTGTTCTCAATGCGCTCTGGGATCTCTTTGCAAAAGCTAAAGGTGTTCCGCTATGGAAACTGCTCTCGGATATGACTCCAGAGCAGATCGTTGATGCCATTGATTTCAGATACATCACAGATGCACTGACTCGCGAAGAAGCTCTCGACATTCTCTACCGCATGAACTCTGAAAAGCCAGCTAATGAAGAGATTCTGCGCACCAAGGGTGTACCGGCCTATACAACATCACCTGGATGGCTTGGATATAGCGATGAGAAGATGCTTGATCTGACCAAGAAGGCTATGGATGACGGGTTTAAACTCATCAAATATAAGTGTGGAAAATCAATCGCAGATGATCAACGTCGTCTTGGCAAGGTTCGCGAACTCGTCGGTCCCAACTTTAAGATTGCAATTGATGCCAACCAGGTCTGGGATGTAGATGTTGCGATTACCTGGATTAACGCGCTCAAGGAATACAAATTGCACTGGGTTGAAGAACCAACAAGTCCAAGTGATGTTATTGGACACGCAAAGATTGCTACAGCCGTAGCACCAACACCAATTGCAACAGGTGAAATGGCTAGCTCACGAATCATCTTTAAACAGTTACTGCAGGCAAAGGGCTTTTCTGTCATGCAGATTGATGCCACACGCGTTGCTGGCGTTAATGAAAATCTTGCGAACATACTGATGGCTGCCAAGTTTGGAGTTCCAGTATGTCCGCATGCAGGGGGTGTAGGGCTGTGTGAGATGGTCCAACATTTAGCAATGTGGGATGCGGTGGCTGTCACGGGACATCACAGCTCTCGCGTTGTTGAATTCGTGGACCATCTCCACCAGCACTTCCTCGAACCAGTTTCAGTAAAAGGTGGTTACTACATGGCGCCACAACTTGCTGGAGCAGGCGCAGAAATGCATCAAGCAAGTATCGATGAGTACTCTTTCCCGAGTGGCTCTTATTGGAAGAACGAGGCAAATTCATGAGTAGTGAATTCAACGGATTAGTCGCAGTAGTCACTGGCGCAGGATCAGGAATCGGGTTAGCTGTCGCCCAGCACTTCCATGAGAATGGTGCGAAGGTTTACGGTCTAGATCTTCAAGAAGGATCAATGAGACCATACGCACACTTCATTACTTGCGATATTGGAGATCCGACGAGTGTGAATTCTGCTTTTGCCGCACTTGCAAAACAGACTCAGGTCATCGACATTCTTGCAAATAATGCTGGAGTCGGTGCGATCGGAACCGTTGAAGATGCCAGCGAAGAAGATTGGCATAAAGTTCTCAACATCAATGTTGTTGGAACATCTCGCGTCAGTGCGGCTGCAATGCCTCTACTTCGCAAGAGTAAATCTCCGGCAATTGTTAATACGTGTTCAATTGCATCAACAGCCGGTATTCCAAAGCGCGCCGTTTATAGCGCGAGCAAGGGTGCGATTATGTCCCTGACCTTAGCTATGGCTGCCGATCATGTGAAAGAGGGAATTCGCGTCAACTGTGTAAATCCTGGAACTGCGGATACTCCATGGGTCGCTCGATTGCTTTCACAAGCCCAAGATCCAACCGCTGAGCGTGCAGCCCTTGAGGCTCGCCAGCCTATGGGCCGACTTGTGAACGCCGAAGAAGTCGCGAGTGCAATTGCTTACCTCGCAAGTCCCCGACAGGCTTCAACTACTGGCACAATTCTCGCAGTAGATGGCGGAATGCAAGGACTTCGACTTCCGAAGTAGTTTTATTCCCTGATGTGAGGAGCTCAAGTGGCAACGAAG